>Ga0210040_10002682_pt1 | contig 24833 bp, 18 predicted proteins | sample CryGeyCG12114_NA_FD_185462 | JGI IMG/M metagenome (GOLD analysis project Ga0210040, IMG submission 185462) | Groundwater microbial communities from aquifer - Crystal Geyser CG19_WC_8/21/14_NA (SPAdes) (version 2) | ecosystem: Environmental > Aquatic > Deep subsurface > Groundwater | place: USA... | reverse complement strand
ATCGTGTGAGACTTTTAAGGTCTGGTCAAGTCAAATGCAGGGTCATCGGCTTTTGTTTTTCATTTCACACAAGGAAATGTGTAAAAAATTTTTTGTGCTGTAAGGGATGACAAAAACAAGAATATTGGATTACATATTATCGGAGTAACAATTATTGGAGTACCCGTTCATCAGAGTAACATTCATGTAGTAACATTCATCTGAGTAACATTCAAATTAGAGTAACTTATCATTTGAGTAACAAGGTATGATTTACATTTATTGCATACGTTTATGCATGAAAATATTTTTAGCTTTTAGCTTTTAGCTCATTCAGTACAGTGACAGAGCCCGCCCCGAATTACCGCGTACCACGAATATAGTGGAAGGCTGGCACAATAAATTGCACATGGTAGCCGGCTGTGACCATCCAAATTTCTGGAAATTCGTCACAATCATTCAGAATGAACAAGATGGAGTGCACAGAAGTTTGCAGCAGATAGTGGCCGGTGAGAAACCACCAATAAGAAGAAAAGCGTACATAAGCTTAAACAAAAGACTTTTAAGTCTTGTCATGAAATACAGCAAAGGATCGTACGAATTGATGGACTACATCCATGGAATAGCCCACAATCTGACCATAGATACTCGTCGATGGAAGTTGACCATGGACCAGGTAGAAGACCCTAAAATAAATGATACTGGATCCCCTCAGCGAAAAAAAGCGAAAATGACCGAAAATTAAGTAAAAACTTGTGATTATGACTAAAAATTTATGATACTGACTAAAAATTTACTAAAAATTTATGATACTGACTAAAAAATTACTAAAAATTAGTAAAATGTAACGTAAATTTAAATTTAATAAATAAGTACTCAAATGATAAGTTACTCTAATTTGAATGTTACTCAGATGAATGTTACTACATGAATGTTACTCTGATAAACGGGTACTCCGATAATTGTTACTCCGATAAACTGACACCGAATATTGTAGCATGAATTGCATGTATGTGTCACTTCTCGCTTCATTCATTTTATCAAGGGACCCGTCTCCTGTCGTAAAATATGGTATGCATGCAACAGTTGGACTTCATGGTAAATGTTTTGCAGCATCGTTTTTGACACAGACATGTTTTCCACAGTTTAGTGGATAATCAAGTTTTCAAGAGACTGGATTATAGAGTTTTTACACCAGGATCCAGAGTTCCAGAGCCACTGTTTGATATATAGGTCTGGTTGGTACTCTGTTATCTTGATTGCTGATACGTGAGTCGCAGACCAAGAATTTAAAAAACTTTTTATTTCCAAAATTGAACTGCAGTGTACGTTTTTTTTTACTCAGTCAGCATAGCCTATTGAGTATCATGATGGCAAATATGAACATGAATGATCGAAATCTTATGTAGAGATATAACATAGTAATATCTACTTCTATGGTAGAGATATCGAATGCCAGTGCCCAACAAACTAATTTTGTAAGATTTCGGATGTCATAAGTATACAGTCGCATGAGTGAAAACCCATTGCGCGATGAATCCAGCAGATGCGTGCTCGCAGCTTGTTATGTTGTAATGAAAAGAATAGACCAGAAACTAAATCATATATAAATATTTCAGAGTACTTTATTGTAACATTGTAAGTTCTCTGTATAAAACAACGTCAAAAATTGAAGATTTTCTCCTCACGCCTTGTCTTGGGTCTTGATGTATTCTAAGACTTGATCACGTGCTGGAGACTCGGCTCCAAAGTCCTAAACAAACCATACACTGAATGTACAATACTGTTCCTGTTTTCACATTCACACTCAACTTCAAATATATTATCAAGTTTTGTATATGATTATGATTTAATAAAACTTACCCTGATAACAACGCAAGAGCATCTGACTACTTTCCTGGCTTTGCCTTCTTTGTCAATCTTGCAAAGACCAGCCCACTCGCCAAGCTTTTTGTTGCTATCGACTTTGAGCATCGGAATATCATGCTCAGTGCATAAAGCTTGGACAAGCTTCTTGTACATGGCTTCATCGCAATCGTCAGCGAGAACGCACATCAAAGCCTGACGTCTACAAACAAATCACTTTATAAATAATGGGTTTCGGAACCACTACAGCTGAGCACGAGATAATTCATAATCGAATCATCAGTGAGCAGTTTATCCGCAGGGTTGAGGGGGTTCAAAACCTCTTTAGGAAGAGGGAGACCTGCATCTTGTTCATCATTTGAATATGATGATATATAATGAGTAGAGCTGTACTATTTATGCAACTTACTTGTCCAAAGCTTTAACAGCTTCATGAAGCCCACGGGAGATACCATCGTTGATCAATGACAACTTCAGGACCTCTTGAAGGGCAGTATTGATGTCGAACACGCCGCTTCCTTCAACTTCAGTTGAAACGGCCATTGGCACATCATCTCTAAAAAGAGTCAAAAATCAAAATTAAAGAGCAAATCCAAATTGAAAATGCTAATGTTTCGCTTGATAAGGGCACAGGCACAACTCACCCTTCCGCATCAGACATGCTGGAGTTCCTTCTGCAATGAAATAACCAAAAAAAAATTCAACACAACTCACGAATTTGAATAATACGTTGCTACAATTTGACAGATGATAAATAAATAAACTTGGAAAAAAATTCCAAAAATAGGAAAATGTTGGACAGAAATACGGGGTCTTAATAGCAACTAGACTAACTTACAATGATTGCCTGGCAAAGAACGAAAAAGTTAGTGAGTCAACAAGATGATGTTGTCTCCACCTTCCCCACGTTGGTAATTTAAAAAAAATGTCAAGATCAACTCCAAAACTTAATTAAAAACTGATTAAATAGCATTTACACAACTACAACCCGGGAGAACGAAACGCACACACAATGGAACAACGAGGGAATGACGGCATGGTCGGCACTTTTTCTCGTATGCCCGATGCACGGAGTACGGAGGGTTAGAAAACAGTGATTCGATATCCTAACTCATCATAATAGAACTCTTCGCAAAATATATTGCTAATAAAGTAACTAATGAGCGCATCAAGTTCTTTTTCAAGCAAATAATAAATTTTCATTTTTAATATTTTTGAGCAAATTAGACGACATTTTTTAGTTTCAGCAGGCTATTTAAAGCTCATGAAGGAATTGTAAATTAACGGGTGGTGTAGGGAATACTCGAATTTACATTTCTCTGTTTAACTGTGTGTAAATTTAAAGACCTACGCTCATATTTTCGCAAGGGAAAAAGATGAAACCATTCTAAAAATTTACGTATGACCACAATTAATGGAAAAGTATTGAAGTTGAGTTGAGATTTAACAAAATATATTTTTTATACCGAACTTGGACCTACAAATTATCATGAAAAATAGATCATTTTAATGGCAATATCAAAACACAACGGAACGTACTGACACTTTTAGTTTATTAAATTCTTGCTCAAACTTCTGATGTTGAAGTTAAAATGCACACTACTTTTTACAAGGTAAGACATTTTTTTGAGGCAATAGTTACCAATAGTACATCAACGTTTATATTTTTTAACTTCTAATTTACTTTTTGTGTAATCTAAATTAGCGCATAGTATTAATAAGATTGTTTGCGAACGACGTGATATAGCATTGGGTAACAATTGAGGGAAATCTGAGAATATTTGAATGTGTGATTTGGATCATAATACAAAAGAGTACACAAAAACAAACAAAAGAAATACGAAAAGGGAACAAAAAAACAAGTGCAAAATAGTACAATTTAATTATCAGTTAAACTAATGCGTTTAAAACTGCAGTGAAATTAGTTCTCACTCCAGTTAGAACACAAACCTAGATAATTTAATAAGAACTGGGTCAACCTGCGAACATATGCAGTTCAGTAACTAACTATAGTGCGTAGTTTACTCATTCCATAAAAAAGTAGGTCAGTTCCAGTTAACTTTTCTGTGTCCCTAATTGGTTAGTCTAACAATTACTTTCGTTTTACAGATCAGTCAGTTATTATCTTTAAACCGTTAGCTTGGGATTGAGGCAAGGCGAAAGAAAATGCTGAGCTAACTTTTTATCCAGGAATCCCACTAAGAAATAACTTCTCGAAGCCAAACAATATTACTACCGAGCTTCATCATGTAATTTTGACATCAGAGCGATCTTTTTATTTAAGAATATTTCTTCCCTTCACTTTTCTGTCAGTCTGAGCGTTTTTACGCTCGTCCACATCATTACTCAAGATGCTTTACGTATTTCAAGTAGACACTGGGTACATGATTACTTTCGACATGAATCTAGCATTAGACAGGTAAGTAAATATTCATTCTTCAACCCAATAGACCATCATCTTTAGAGGTTAGAATAATTTCTCATTAACGATCTGTTCTAGTGTCTCTGCATTGAAAGAAGCAATCTGGACCATGTACAGAGTTCCTGTGGATCGCCAAGTCCTACTTGTCAGTGGTGGAGAATGTCTTCTAGACTCAAACAGTCGAGTAGGTAGCTACGCTGCTGGCACCGACACAAATCCAATATTTTTGTTTAATAAAAATAATATTGAGACCTCCTCTCCATCTTCCTCTGGGCAAAGTCAGCAAGTCTCCCCTTCAAATCCGGACTCATTTTCTAACGGTAATCTCAAAATAACCATAATTTTCAGTGAATCTGTATAGAAAATTGTATGTGTTGTTCTTTTTGCTCAGTTTAAATGTGATTCCTGTTTGCAGAAAACATTAAGGATCAAATTGAAGGTTGTCTCACACTTCCACCAACATACATGACTGTTGTGACGCGTGCCCAATTAGCTCAACAGTTGTGGGAAACTTCCAAAGACATGACGAAACGTTGTGAGCAGTTAATTTATGAACAACACTTGCAACACCAAGGATGGGCTGCTGTAGTTGCAAACTTGGAAGACATCATTGCATCATTTCAATTGAAAAATGAAAATTTTGTCAGTGTTTTTCAACTTTTCTTGGCGGAAACAGACGAGCGAACTAAGCTTTTGGAAAGGTTTGACATTTTTGTAATCAAAACAATCTAATGATCAAAGAAAAATGTACATGTGTTTACAAATTTTGCCGTGTTATGCTCGCAGTTTTGATGACAAATTGAAAGACCTCAAGAAAATTCCAGTCCTCAAATCCATCGTTGAGGAAAACTCGCATAGCTCGATTGAAAATCAACCGTGTAATCTATTAGACTACCTGTCATCTTTAGAAGGCTCGAGCTCCAGTAACAAATTAGAAACACTCTCCACATCATGTAGGCTCCATTTGGACAAGTTAAAACCACCTGTAATCGACGCTCTGCAAAAAGAAATTGCTTCCGTGATTGAAAAGTCAAATCAGTCATCTATGAAGGAAATTAAGGGACTGGAAGAAAGACTGTATGGACTAGATCAATTATTACTAGAAGCTAGAAAACTAGTCCAAGAGCAGCACGAAATGGCTCAAGCGTTCATTCAGAATCAACATCGCGCTAGTGATTTGAAAGATTCATCCGTTCTTCCCGATTTGTGTCAATCTCATCAACATCAACTGCTCGTAATGAGTCGGAATTATCAGCAACTTGAAGACATTCGAAGAAGATGTGCAAAGGCTAAGGAAGAGCTGACAGTGAATCTAAATGCCCGGTTGAAATGGGTCATGATGGTGCAGCGCAGTATTGTGGATGCTAGTAGCAAAACGTCTATTTATTTGCAAAGTTTGAAACGTATTCAGCGACAATTTGAAATTATTCAGCAGATTCACTCGTGTGGAGCATTGTATGGAAGAGCAGTGCATGAGGTTTTAAGGAGAACAGAGTTTTCTAAAGCTTTCCTCTCATGGGCATATAAAGTGCATGAAAAGATGAAGTTTGTGTTGGACAAAGAGATGTGTATTAGGAAGGAATTTTCCAGTGACTTCCAGGACCATTTTTTAGCTGGACTTTTTAATGGGTTGGATGATTATCCTTGTTGCTTTATTGAGAGAGAACCTGAAAAGTTTGATGATGCGCTCCCTCAGGTATTTAATATACTTTTTATGTAAAATAGGGTAGAAATGTGATCTTAAACTTGAATTTGATTCGTAGATAAGAATGGAGGAAATTGAAGCTTTGAGACCACTTTATAAAGACTTGGACTTTCTACATGTCACACATGATGCGGAGAATTTATTTGAGGACAAAGGGAAAGCGGATTGTCAACTAGTTGAGCAAAAGTTATTAGAAATGGAGGAAATGATGAAATTAAAGGAAGCTGAGATTCAACGGCTAAATGAAAAAACTCATGATGAATTCAGACTTGCTGAAGAAGAAGTGAAAAGGATACGCAAATCCAACGAGACATTGGAGAGGCATTTAGAAGTGAAAGATATAGAAATTAAAGGTTTGCAAGACGAAATTAAAAAACTGTCAGACCAGACCGCACAAATCGAGTCGGAGTGGGGAGATAAATATAAATTGTACAAGGTGAATTTGGAGTCCAAATACAAAAAAGAGATGGGTGAGTTGGAAGAATTTTGGAAAGAAAAAAATGAGTCAGATTTGAAAGATTTGATTGAAAAACATAAGCAAGATATGGAAGGTTTGAGATCAAGGTACAAGTTCATGACGTCTGTCGAGTTGACACAAAAGAGCCCATCTTCCGACAGTGAACAAGTTAGTACAACTATTTTAACCTTGCTTACAGACTGAATATACTATGAATGTATTTTGGAAAGGAAGCAAACGTGTATTTATGTAGGCAGCTTTTAGAATGTTTTGTTGCCTTAAGAATGACTGATTGCATTTAGACAGTATTACATAAAGATTCATTGTATTGAAAAAGTATCCGATCCTTTCTATCATTGTCGTGCGCTTTATCGAGATTGTATATTTTAAACGTTTTTTGTGCGTGTATCTTTCCAGAAAAGTTTTGAAGTTGAAAAGCCGATGGATTGCAACATTGCAAGAAGTCCTGGGACTAAAAAACGAGAAAGGAATGAGAGTGAAGGTGCAGTGGCCCAACTTGAAGATAGCGCACTTGATACAAGTGCTATTGATGCAATGTGCCTTAGCGGGAACAATGAAGGAGCTGAAAGTTCTGGAAGTGATTCCATAACGGAGATGCTCAGCCCTCCAGTTATTGTTGTGAGTGTTTTTCATGCATGTGTGACGAGGAATGAATGATTTTTTTTACATTGGGCGAAAACTAATCCAAATGACTTGTTTTCCTATATATAGACTCAAGTGGCGACAAAACTGCTGAGTTTGGGTAGAATATCTATCCAATCGTAAGTATTGACTTTCCCATTGTATCTGTTTTGTTTGTGGCGTATGGGTTTGTATTCATTTGTGGCTAATAAAACTGTTCACAGATGCAAAGTAGGAGAAAACTCGTTCGTGTACTGGAATGAAAAGTTCCAAGCCTACATTGTATACTTGTGCAATAAAAATGTGCATTTTTTGCACACGGACTGTATTCCATTGGTGGAGGAAGAAGGCAAAATAGGGTCTTGTGAAGGTTTTGTGGCTCACGTGATAGATAAAGAGTTCTGTGTAGCTCGTCGAGTAAGTTTTCCACAATGAAGGATTTAAAACTCACTTTTGGGATGTGGGTAGATGTCGAATTAATGAGGGATTTATTTTTTCAGGCTCAAAATCGATATCACGTCCCTCAGGGATTTCATTTTCATCGCATCCGAGTCAAGTTGATTGATAGATTAGTTTTTTCCTCTTTTATATGCTCCTCGTAGACGACTTATATACACTGTGATACGTTTAGTTAGTTTAGATCGCCAAAAACATACATTACACATTATATTATATTGATTATAGATTGTGCCTTTATTTTGAAATTTTTGATGATAATGATCATGATGATTTTTTGTCTCCATTTATAAATAAATAAAAATAAGTTTCGCATATAATAATATAATTTCATCAGTATAAGAAGAATGTCATTATTGATCTCTCATATATACACCATACATGAACCGTAGTTAGTTACTCTCTCATCTCACAGTCAGTCAGGTAGTGAATATATAATAGTACGGAAAGGGAGAGAAGAAAAGCCATCATTTTGTATTCATTGTCCAAAAGCGTACTTTAGTAGGCCTCTCCATTATCTCAAGTACAAATTAGTTAGTTACTGACGAGATTTCTATTCCTGGTCTTCATGAGGTCAACCCGGGAAGGAAGATGTGGTAGTGTGGACTGCACTGATTAAAGTAATATGACACAGGTATTCTTCCCATATACATGCAATCTCCTATTGAACAATATATGGGAGCTTATATATTCTAACCAACTATGGTAGTTATAGTTGGTTAGATAATAATACTGACTATAGGCAGACATTTGTTGCGAGATGATAATATGTCATTTCATAAAACGTACAAATTCTCACAGGATTTAGATTTGGAATTCTGAAAGCAAAGTTTATCCAGGATCTCTTTAGCTATATGTAATGAAATAGATGTCCTAGAGCCATGCAACTTATTCTTGTCCCGAGTTTTTGTGTCTTTCCTTTGTTTGGCATCCCATAGACGACATTGTTTCAGAATCCCCGCAAGTAGCTCGTCCACATTGTGTTGGATTCCACTCGAAGTCTCAATGAATTTGCAGTCATGGGCACAAGCCAAGGATTTCCCTTCTGCACAAAAACCCAATGCACACATTTTAGACGTTACACAGTCAGTCACTTATTGTCATCCCTACCTGTAAGCAAGTTTCCTATCCCTGGTGCTTTGTGGCAGTAACAATAGCAGTTCAATTACTAATCCTGATACACTATTCACTATACTACTCAAGTAGGATCTAGTAGCATTTGCTTCACCATCCTATAGCTTATTATGTAAAATATCGTTGTCCACATTTACTTTGAGTTAAGATACCTATCATGTAGTAAAATGAAATTGATTTAGGCAAACTGATTGAATAAACGATATTCCATTGGCTGCCGATGCAAATTTTTCCACTACAAGTTACTCGCCATTTCAAATATTTGTTAATTAAGTGAGCAAGGAATGGAATGCAATACAGTACAACCACTTTGAATGTATTCGTTGGTTTTTTCCACTTTCACACACCTCATCATGCAAAATAGTGAATAGCGAATTCATGGTCGCACAAAATACCAGACTGCACGTGTTATTAGAATAAGTGGAGACATTATGCACTGTATAAATACTCATAATAAAATGTATGGATGAATTAATCCTTTCTTACCATGGATGCTGATTATCCGGGCTCGAGCCAGATCACTTTTATTGCCAACAAGAATGACGGCTTTCTCCTGTGTAAACCCTTCTTGCCATAGATACCTTAGAATTTCGGCAGCATTACGAAAGCTGTTTTTGTCCGTCACAGAGTAGACCACGATGGCACCATGGGGCTCATAGGTAGACAAGCAGTTCTCAGCCTACTCGACAATAATTAGAATGTGCGAAGCATTAATTACATGAATGCCTTACATAGTTGGTTAGTTAGTTACTATGTAGTTAGTTCGTATCCATTGCTATTCATTTCATATATAGCACTAAACCAACATGAGCACATCCCTGCGCTGGGTAATTGCTCTGTCTCTACCTAACATACGTAATACGTGCAATCTGATCAAAGTTGCGACTTTAGCTTGCATAACATAACAACCAGCAACTTATGTCATCATGATCATATAGAATTACAATTTTCTGATCTTCATTGCATATGAAAGTCTCAACTTGAACTAGTTTTATGGAAGTATTTTTACAGATTGTTGGCGTGTGTCATTTTGTTATTTTACACGCATTTCGCGAAATTCTACATCTTACAGATTTAAATGGACAAAAAATCAATGAAACGAAGTTATGCTTCTGATCTTGTTCTTTTATTTCGATTTAATGACCAACTGAAAATAGTGGCTGCAACCATCAGTAAGAAGAAATTGTATTTTTCCACCATTAAAAGCGCTCAGGGAATAGAGCCCAGTTTTTGCCGGTGATTACGGCAAGATTATTATTAGCACAAAGTGATTTCTTTCTATTATTACTCACCGACATTTCACTGCTAGGATGATCAATAAAGACGAGCTCGGATTCTTTGCCGTCAAGCAGCACGCTCACAGTCCGTTCCCCGAATTCCTCATCTGAGCATCACACATGCATAAGGTACAACACATATTATATTGACGTGGATGAGTAAATATTATGTTTGTGTAGTACTACTGTGTACATAAGCTGGCTAAATTAAATGGCAGGCAGAGAAAATGTAAACACATCATTTTGCTACATATTGAACCAAGTTGCTTGGCCCTAAAACTAAGACACAAATGCTCATTCAGAGCAAGCATGGAGCTAAGTGCACTCTTTTAACATGCACGAAAAAAACTAGAGAAAAATGCTTTAGCTGTATTTAAAATCAAATATTTTCTGCCTTGGGTTTCATAAAATATATTTGAGGAGCATTTCAGCATTCCTAATTAAAGTGCGTCTCCAGTGCAAAATCTTTTTATTTTGGATAAACATATTTTCTTTTGATCAGCATTTTTCAGCTGAGCAGTAAATTAGGATTTCAAATTCAGTAGCGCATAGTTCATATATGCATGCTAATGGTATGTAAGCCATTATTCTATTGTGTTTGTTAACCAGAGCATGACAATGTAGGGGAAATGAGTGAAAGGCGCCTTTCACTGGAACGTCAATTTGGCTTAAAGAGCGCACATATGGGTTGAAAAAAATCGTTTCAGTCACCAAGCTATACAAATGCATGAAATTCTGATGACATCTGTTTTATTAGTATTCTGACACAGGCTGTCTTTTTGTAATAGCGTTGGATGGAAAATGTGACCAAATGCTGAGAGAGTAAGCCGTAGAGAGAATTTACAATTTCCCAATGATTTTTGTCCCCTGCCTTAAGCTATGAACTAATGAAGTAAGCGTATCTAGCTGTGTGCTAATTTGTAAGGGAAATTTCCTTTGTTGGACCCAAGGTCCCTATAGTTACCATAGACTATAGTACATAGTCCCTATAGTAACTATAGGGACCTTGGTTGGACGGGTTGGAGCAATAATTTTATGATTGTGAAACTCACTCGCTTTCAACAAGTAAAAACTAAAACTTAATATTTGTTTATATCAACATTATGTACATGTGTAGACCATGAAACAAAGGAAACTAATTGGAACTTTTCCATCCCTCTTTGATCAATGTATTACAATTATTGTCAAAAGTTTTCACAATGCTTGCCTGTAACTAGAATGCCATCTCGCTCATCCAATTACTGCAACAAAGTTTTCCAATAAGCTTACACCCTGAAGGAAAGAGTAGAATACTATTTTAGACTCAATTTGTTTTTACAAAACTCTAACATTTTGGCCTCCTTGGAAAAATGTACAGGAACCATAATATAAAGTCTTACTAACTACTGTTCATTTCAAACTTAGAGAGACTTGCCCCATGTTATTCGGCTATCCCCGATAAATGGTGGATTTATACCAATTGTCTGTAAAATGTTGTGGCAACAATAAAAAAAAATGCCAAATAACCTACCGAAAAAAAAGCTCTTTTTCATTGAAATGAAAAGTAACTACCTAACAGCAGACTCGATTTTACCTACACTTAAAAATCCACCCGAGTAATCTGATATTACTTGACATAATATTCAGGCATGTACGACGGAATGCATAAGCAGTATATAATAGAATATTAATCCTGACATCATTATATTACAGTACATGGGATCGTTTCAAGTTTCGTCATTATTTTCAAAACATAGGGTAACGCATTGTGCAACACAAGTTCAAGTATCAACCAAATTGCATACGAACAAAGGCTGTCCAACGTAGAATGGAGGTTATTACCAACTTGAAAGCAACAATTCAGTCTGTCGGTGTACTACAAACTAACAGACCTTTGAAACAGAGAAACTATGCAGCAAATCAAAGCAAACTAACCAAAAATCATTATACACTCTTGCAGCTTACTAAATTGTATAGGTTTATGCACATTTAAGTTGGACATATGGAATTCCGTTAGATAAATGGTCTGGTAGACACAAAAAGCCATTGTCCAAAAACTAACAAACTAACCATAGGTATACATAGACACATGCATGTGAAAAATTGTTGAGCTCACCTAATGAAGCATCATACGTATTGATGTACTCAGAAGTCATGAACTGCCGGACGAGGGCTGATTTTCCCACGCCACCAAGTCCCAGCAAAACAACACGGTAGCGCATCAATTTGTTCCCACTTGCACTTGGATCACTATCTATAGACGAGATGCTAAAATGTGAGAAAAGAAACAGGTGTAATTTTTCACGGAAAATGCAATTTTCTTTTCTTCAAATAATCCAAAAGGAAAATATATCATCCTTTCGCCCGCTTGGTGAAAGCTACCTTTGGAAGTGACGATGAGTTACTCACCAAAAGAGGCCAAACAAAATAAGGATAAAAGTTTCTCATGCTTGTACTCATTACTTACTTACTACTTATGCTTGCTGTACTATGTTGAAGTTACTAACTAAAACTTGTGGAGCTTTTCATGAATAAGAAATGAAGTGAAAGTAACTACGCTTTTAATGCTCCATTTTGAATCCATAATGAACAAGTAATTTGTGCCTCATATTGAAACTGTCTAGTTTGTCTTGAAACTTGTATGTAGTCAATGCAGTTAGTTTCTATACTTTATTAGTTGCTCATATCAATTTGCTAAGATTGGCAACGATTTCCAACACTTACATATTACAATAAGGTAAATACAATTTTTTCACTTGCCTACTCGCAATGGATGCCATGCTGAGATTAGATTTAGATCTTTTGGGAATCAGCTCATCACCATTATTGACGAGTCCTTTATTAGTGATGCTAAAGGTGCGCAGTCTGTATAGTTCGTCCATAGTTGTACTTCCGGAAGACCTTGGATTGTAACCTCCTTCTGGTAAGCTGCAAACTCTTGGTCGTACATAGTTTTCAACTTATTTTCGGTCCAAAATATGCACGAAAAGAAAGAAAAATATACACAAAGTTATGGTTGAGAATTATAACCATATCAAACTAATCCTTTCTTCATATAGGAGCTCATTAGTTTTCATCCTTAGTTAGTGAGTTCACCTTGTGGTGTCACACAGTGCAAATTTTATTCACTCGTTTTACCTTTACAACAATTCACGTTGAGTTAACGAGTTTGGGTTATAATTCAGTGAGTGAAAATAGTTTCCAAACAATGTATTTTTGTAGTTTGACACACATTGACAGTTTTATTTCGACACATAAAAGTGCCAAAGATTCTATGGATGCTATTGATGCATAGGAAATTAAAGACTAGACGTGTTACAAAGTTTACTTGTTATGTACAGTTACTGTACCGTATTCTCAGAAGGCGTTTGCTACGTGAATCCTTTCTTGATTCACTTTTTATACAACAAAAGAGCACGTAGCATAAAAAAATTATGTGCATTACAATTCTGAGAAGGAACACAAATAACGGACGTCATAGCGTTTCAGTCTACAGGAAATGATGTTCTATACGATATTCGAAGCGCTTAGAACATTCGGGAAATAAAATCGCTGAATAAATGAGCATGGATATTCAAAACCAAACAAATATATGAAATGTTTCTCACATTTCATTCTTCATTAAAACAACAAAAATAGTGAGTAAAAGTTCCCATCTAAATATAGCACATAACATTTTTAATCGTACACGCTAAAAAACTGGTTTTTTAAAATCTGAGATCAAATGTGAAACAACGCGTATACTTATTCAATGCCCACAGTGAAATCTTACTTACTCACACTTATTTTCCCCTATAAAGAAATGTTAACTTGATAAAACGCTTTCATTCTGTTTATCACATACAAACTGAAGCTTTTATCCCATCTACGTACTCCCTAACTTAAACTTGCTGGCATTTAACTTTGACCTGCGACTCTGAACAGAGCACCCACCGCAAGCAAAACCATGTGGTTACTTTTGTACACTAAAGTTTTCATGCTTATATTCTAATTACAACTTTATCACACATATTTACCAGGTAGCTCTAAAAAGTTGGAAGTTCTTCTATTCCTGAACCTGAGACTGTCCACAGGGCTGACTTCCCCAGCACCTGTGGTGGTACTAGTTCCCTGAGAATCTCTAGAGCTTCTTCGGGACGCCAAAAAAGCCAATCCTCGTTTACTGCTGGGACTCACACAAGGAGACCCTGAACGTGACGAAGGGCTAGTCATTGGCCCCGTGGTGGTTGTCGAATTCGGAGAATTTGCCGTGTCGGACATGAGGGAAAATAAATCCGTCTCTTCCGTCGACATTGAAGTATTGTGCTCCAGCACGATGGGCTTAACATTATGCTTCCTACGTCGTCTAAAACTCATTTCGCACAAAAATTCTGGTTATTCAACACTCTATAAACTAGTAGTATTAGCTCGTTTGCTCATTCTGTGGGTTTTCAATGTTGTCTTTTTTTCTGTAAATAGAAAAAACAAAGTCAAGATTCTATATCATTTGGATAGTTCTACAAGCAATTGCAACACATTACAATGATTTCCTTACAAAAAATGTTTTTTTTGGTCCACAAAAGAGAATGTTTGGCCACACGAAATCACTGTTGCAGTCTTATCGTATTTAGTTATGCTAAAGAATTGCTCGTTTATTTGACCGATACAATGGTTGATTAGATTGTTGTTTGATTCACCCCAAAAACTTTGTAGAACTTTTTAGAACTTTTCCCAGAGAGTAAACAAGCAGACCTCAGTTTAACAGTACAGCTCAGGTGAGACTGACTACACTTTCTCTTTTGTAGGACGTACTCACCACACCACATCATAGACAACGCAAAATACATATAGTAAGTTGAAGCTAGTGACTCACTTTGGGTGCTGCTTTCACTGCTCGTTTTAATAAATTGATAAGAACAGGGATAAGAAGCCGTATGTACTTATTCTAATTGCTGGAAACAACAAGCCCTAGGATTTTTTTCTTTGTTTGTGCAAAAAACTAACAAACAATTCCAGAAAGTTATCATAATTATATAGCTCTTTTAGCTTTAGCATATAGTTAGTTGGTTAGTTAGTTTACATTTCTATTTTTCGAATATATACGTACAGCTCAAAGTGGATAATTTCAGCACTGCATATATCATGCACACTGTTAGCCGGAAAATATATCCATTCTTGTATTGCAAATGTTGCTACAAAGCCTTGACAATTTCTATAGAACCACAGACGGGAACTTAACGGCATCCTGTTGCCACAATCTGCTATTATTTTTATCCGGTGGTTGCTATTGAATTTAATGCTCCTAATAAATCTAGCTTTCAAATGAAAAGTCTTGGTGCTTTTTCTGACGCAAATTTTTAGAATGGGATACTTACCTATTGTGAAGAATGTATGTGAGCAAACAATTGCCTTATTGCTATTTTCTGTTCGAATTAATTAAAGCGAGAATTCCTGACTGGAACGATTGATGATTTTGCAAGATTTCAATATCTAAACCACACACAGTTAGTTGTTACTACTTACTAACCTATAAGATTCTTTTGCACCGTTTGTTGTAAATGGTATTCTGTTCCGTTGAAATGTGAACACAAATCGATATTTATTTACAGACCAATGGATCTTCTGTATAGGTGCATTTACGCCTGAATAATCCAGCATTTGGATTGTAGAATTCAACTTTCAGTTAGTTAGTTAGTGTTCCACAAAACATAAAATGAGTTTGTTTTGTTTAAAACCGCTCATTAAAATACGACATTTCCAAAATATTCTACTGTTTTGGTTTTTTTTTCGTTTCATTGAAACTGGTTGAAAGTATGATTTTCTTTTGGTTTCCGTAGATTTATAAATTCGATTCCAATCGGTTCTATGCGGGATTTTATAACTTATCCAGAGTCTAGTCATATGGAAACTTAAGTATATCTCTTTTTTGTGCATTTTCCCTTTTCTCTTGGGATTCATAATGATGACAACGTGTCCACCCATGTCTTGTATTCACTAGAGACAAGTTTTTCCCAACTCACTCAAGTGAGCGAGTCAGTCAATCCACATTTATATATAGGGACTGACTAAACGGATAAGAAAAGTTGACATTTCGTTTCCTTCATAAGATTTAGTTGATTTGATTTTTTCCTTCGTCTTTTATCGTTTATTAGGCAATCTTTACCAAGCAAATGAGATCTGTATACAAAAGGCACTTGTTCTCATTCTATTCGTTTTCAAGCAACTCTTTTTACTGTCCATACTGGATGTATCCTGAGGATAAAAACCCGGTCGGCACGATTTTTTCATCAGTTGGAGTTGGGCAAGAAACCAAATGGATTTTAGTTAGCTTAACTACATTAAGTTGACAGTTGCTTAGTTATTTATTTATTCTACATATAAGGTTGAGCAGTGTGAAAAGGGGGAAACTTATTGTACTCGCATTTTTAAGAGCTTGTCAAGTGTTTTTCCTTTCGTAGTAGCATGGCTATAAAGATACTGTAAGTTTATTATTAAACCATTAATTCGTGACGCTTTTATGTTGGGAAAAGCCTTTGCCCAAGAGCAAAATTTTATGCACTTTTTGCTGTTCATTTTATTCGATTTATATTCATCATGGACATGCTGGGGTATAAAAAGCGTGTGGTTTATTATTTAATGTTTCTTTTTAACATTTTGAAGTATGTTAATCTCGTTTTCTGTAAATATCGTGGTTAGCGTAGTATATTTACAGCTGTTGAAACTGGATAAATTATGTAGCGCGCTCGGAATCATGAAATTTTCGTTTCGCAATAGCGAGTATCGAGTTTTGAATAAGCATGTGGAATGGCGTCAATATTCTAGTATTAAAGTGGGATGCTCCTTTAGAAAAAATATTTCATCACAGGGATATTTGGACTGTTGAATGTTAAATAAATGAGTTTCTGAAATATGTACACATACATGCTGTACAAAACAAAATCAATAAAAACATTAGGAGTAAACCTGAAGCCGTTAGGGAATGGCACGTGTCGGTTCGTGTCAATATTCTCGTTTCGTTTCGTGTCAATAGCTTGACACGGACCGAACCGGTACTTTCGTGTCGTGTCGAGCCATTGAAACGAACCGATCGTTTCGTGTCATGACACGAAACGAATTTTCGTGTCGGTTCACTTTTTTGACACGAAACGAACCGCGTGTCAAACGTGTCAAATATTAAATTAGAATAAATGACCGGTTTAAATAACTATACACTATAAATATTAATAATAAGGTTTAAATCCATCTTCACTGCTTTCTGGCAGATTATCTTAACTGTTTTCCGGTGAAATATCTTCGTTTTGACTACTCATTCTTATTAAATTATTTAAATATTTAATTTGATGATGATGAAATGATTTTACAAGTTTAGATTTCAACAGAAACACACCATACTAAATAATAAATTGTTATGACCATGAAGTGGAATGCAGAAATGCCGTTTAAACTACGCATTGCATGGCCATGCAAGCTCTCTAACTCCAGTATAATACCATGCTTAATTGAAAAAAGAGTCTTTACATTTCATTTGACACGTTTGACACGCGTGTCGACACGAATTTTTCGTGTCGTGTCAAGGTTTTACACGTGTCAATCGTTTCGTGTCACCAGTTGACACAGGTCAAACGTTTCGTGTCACCAGTTGACACAGGTCAAACGTTTCGTGTCACCCTTTGACTCGTTTCAAAAAATTAACTGACACGAAACGAAACGAACCGTTTTGAAACGTTTCAACCTGACACGTGCCATTCCCTAGAAGCCGTATACTTTTGTATATTTCTACGCGCGCAAATCTCCCAGCCAATCAGAGCAGACCTTTTCCTACTGATCCGATTGGCTGGGAGATTTACGCGCGTAAAAATATACAAAAGTACACGGCTTCAGATGTACGCTTATTACGAAGCCGAAGGCGGAGTCTTATAATTACTAGAAACGGGAGCGCCCTATGCTCCACATGTTAAATGGAAAATCACCTGAAAACGCAAGTTGGAATTTCTTTTAACACACTCTGTTTGGAACGGGGTAAAAGTTGTTTGCGCAGTTTTCAGACAGGTTTTAGAATATCCCCAACCGTGACAAAAATGGTTTAATTTTGTAATTAAATGTTTCACTTTGAAATGTTAGGGTAATTTTTTGGTCATCTGTTCAGTTTACTCGAATAACTTGTAGTAGTATTATTGTTGGCGCGAAAATCAAAATGATGTTGATTGATGATTCAATTTGCGATTGCAAGTTGGTGAACAGAAAAAGACTAGCTGATGAGACTACCGAAAAACGATAAAAATTCCTAATTATTATTACTTGTTTTTTGTAATATTAACATAAATAATTCCTTATATAACCCGGCTTCGACGTAATACCCTCTTGCTGAGGTTTATTCTGTATTCACAACTTTTCACTATATAATCAATGGGACACCAAAAATTTTAGTTTGCAAATAAAATATAATGGTAGTATTCCCAATGAAAACTAAAACTTACACTAACTTTTTTTTAAATACATTTTCCATAGCAATTAAATATGAAAATGTATTTTTATTCGAAGTTAGTGCGATCTTACACTAAATAGCAGAAATTCGATTTAAAATAAATTTTCATATTTAATTGCTATGGAAAATGTATTTAAAAAAAAAGTTAGTGTTAGTGTTAGTTTTCATTAGGAATACTACCATTAGATTCCAATACTTTTTACATATTTCTCATACTTTCGTCCACTCGTACTGTAGCTTAATTTTAATAATAATAATGACCCATGAGGATTTAAAACATTACAGTTGCGCAAATAGGAGAATAATTTAATTTAAAGGTACACCGTATTGTTTTGTATCATACGTTACGTCTATTCAATAAAAACAATGAACTATATTCACATGTACAGAGATTGGTGTAGCAGACTCCATATGATTTTCGGTAAGTTAAGTATGTGTGTTTTCAGGGGATCTAAAGGCTCACACTGAACAAAAAAACTAATTAATCATAACACGAGCGGGATACAAATGTTAGATAACTACACACAGACTAAACAATATAAATAGTAATAATAATCATTAGGTTACGATGAATGACAAGAAGGCCGCCGGACTATTGAGATAGGAGGTGGATGAACCCTATCATTGAATAATAAATACATCATTTTCATACACAAGTGTTTGACTCTGCAGATTCAACTGGCGCTCATACATACGAATACGAATGGTATAAGAAGCGAAATATAATGTACAATGATGACGTTGTACAATGTTCAGTACTTCCCGTCCCCCATGCACGTAGTTCTTTTTGGTTTGGGAAAAATGAATGCTCGAATAGAACGGCATAGTATTAGAATGTTAATTTACGTAATTTCATTCATAAACGTACTCATACTCATCTCCTTCGTCTTCCTCCGCTTTTTGAGCATCGATCCAATCTCGTTTACGTTTTTGACGTTCTGATAGTGGAAACTTTTCTGTTTCTTCAAGTCTGCGCTCATTTTTGTATGGTAGGACTAGATTGTACACTTCTTCCACAGCAGTCTGAATACTTTTAACGCTTGGTGCAGTGATTGTAATACTTCCAGTGGAAAATATCTTTAATGTTGCTCCAATATCTTGAATTTTGTAAGTAACACCAGGATGAAGTTCAGGCTCATAACTAAAACACATTAAAATGCATTACAATTATACCCGTTTCACCATTCGTTGACTTGAGCAAGGAAGGTAAAAACTCTAAAATTCAGACATTCCACACATACAAAGACCAAAGCAGAAAAATCTCAGACTGTAAAACTTTGCCTTACCTAGCAATTCTCGGATGAGCTTGAGCAAAATCAGCTATTTTTACAGCAAACGGCAAGGTACAAGTGGCAAGAACATTCGTAATGCGATAATTCGTAAACCCTACATTGAAACCCAATTTTTGGAGAACACGGGCACAACGCCTAGCGCCAACTTTGGCATCTTCTTCGCTAGAAGCGCCAGTCAACGTGATTTTCCCTGAAGACCAGATGGAGGCAGTCACCCTTGGCTTTCTTAGCTTCATTAAGAGCATCTGAAAACCCCAAAAATAATGAACGATAACGATATAAAAACAAATAAGAGTTAATTTTTTAAATTAGAATATCGTGGTATTTGCAACCCAACAGGTACAGAACGGGCAGAATTTTAAATAAATAATCATAACTAGAGCACAGTAAGTAAGAAAAGATGTGTTTTGTACTTACAGCCATTTCTTTGTGAAACTCGACATTGAAGCCGTTCATTGCAATCTGCTTCAAATTAAGATGACACCTAACACTGAAGCTACAGACAACATTATTTAGTGTAATATCCAAGCTTCTATTGGAATCATCATTTAACTCTGTCTTGATCTCATCTGGCAACATTTTATCATCAGTCATACTGCAATCTGTTTCCACTGAAGCCATGATTACTATGAAAATTTAAATCCAAACTACAAGACACTCGAAATCCTCTTTGTTGAGAGCTTGACCTCTTGTACAACTAAACGACGTGATTGTTTGGGGTCAGTTCAATCAATTAAAGCTAGCTTAATTGATTGTTGACTTAGGACTTCAATCTCATGTAATATATCCAATTCGTTTCTGAGCCAAATCTGATCGGTAGGTTAATTCCAGCAATTAGCATCAAAAAGATATCGTATGTCCAGTAAATTTTTCTTGTTTCTAAAATGCCCAATACAAATGATTAATTTATTAATCTTCATGAAACGGCAGATAAGTCGAACAATTAAAAGAAGTAACTGTTCACAATAATAGTGATAACCTATCTTACTGTATGATCCCCAGTAACCACAGAATGCAAACTGATTTCAGTTCCTAAAGTGTAAATTAAAAATGTTTTAAAAGTAATTGTACTATTCAATTTTTCAATTATTATTATTCTACGAAAAAATTTTACTTCCTGCCTTTCCTTATAAAATCGAATATCTAATGAAATATGAAAAACAACAAATTCTTTCAATTCAAATCATCGTGCCTACTAATATTTTCACCTGTATCAAAGGCCTAACTCGATGGTCAATAATTCTCAGCTACGACAGGAACAGCTACGTTTTACCATTTTGGTACACACAGAGACATCTTTGGGTTAAATGATATTGCAGGACAGGGGTTCTTGAAAAGTTCAGTTTCTTTCCCGCAGAGTAATGCTTCTGTATTTTGTTTTTTTGCTTAGATTTCGTTCAAGAAATGTTTTACTGCGTTAACTAACCAACCAAACCAAATCATTCATTTCATTCAAGGGCATCCGGAATAAGTTTTCTTGTTGCTTGCATCTCTAACTAACTATAATCTCAAGGTTTTTACTTCTATTCTACCACAACCACATTGAAGTAACCTAAGATTTCTTCTGTCCATCATACAACGCTTGGATTGGAACTTGGAACCTTGTATTTGTATACCAGCAGTAGAGTAGATAGTTCACGAAATGAAAATGATATGTGTAACATTACCACCATAACATCATATCATACCATCATTATACGAGCTTATGCTTGATGATGCAGTTGGCTTACCCTACCATCTTTTATTACCTGCTAAACACTTATTGAGGATGTCGATTCTTTGGCCTATTTCTATTGCTACAATTTACAAAAATATTAAGATGAAACCATAGTAGTAATTACAACAGACAGAATGAAATAGTGAGGACTAAACCAGTCCAACCTAAAACTTCTGGTACAATTTGGCTGAGCCCGATACGGGTGCATATTGAAAGAAATATATAAGTTTGGAACGCATTTTAAGATTAGCTTTACACTTTCAACATTTTTGGTTAGTGATAAATAGAATTTTTCTATTTAGTGAAACAAATCTGCATTGGAAGATTGGTTTTACACTTTCAGCATTTTTTATCAGTAATAAGTAGCAAGTTTCACTAAAGTGACGCTACTACGAATGCTGTTTCAATCACTTTTGTCTAGTGAGTGTAGTCCATAAGTCCATTTGGGAAGTCCATCTGAGGTTACCAAGATTACGACTATATGGTAGGTTAGGTTTAGTGCTACTGCTACTACAGCCCAAAACGAACAAAGACAATATATTAAACACAAGAATTCTGAGAATTGTCTACACATAAGGAAAAAAGTCCTTTAGTGTCCCTAACCAGCTAATAAATTAACCTCTTGAAGTTTGAAGGGACCCTGCATGGTGACACTAAACGAGAGACGAAAGAGTACAAGGTCCACAGATGACCAAAAATTCCCAGTATCCAAGAAAAAAATATCTTTCCAGAACTCGCTAGCGTCCCCAAGTCCCTTCGCTATTCACTTTTTATGGATAGTAAAAACTAACCAGCAAACTATATAATAAATTAATTCCTTGAAGGGACTTGACGCCAATAGGCCTAGAAAAATGGAGTATATAAGCCAGAAAGAGCGAGCTTGCTAGCATAAAAAAATAGCATAGGTACATAAGCCCTGTACCGGGCTCACAATGCAGTATCGATGGACTCCATGGATGGAATATTGAGTTCGCCACCTTCTGTAGCTAGCCTTTTCAGCCGATTTTCGTTACTGTTTTCAATAGAATAAACACACCTTTAGCGTGTAAAAGTTAAAAAAAAATATTACGCACGCATTAAAGTTCGTCTGATTTATTACATATGTCTTGATCCGGAAACTTTTTACTCTAGCTTACTTAAATTTATTAACTAATTTTTTTATTCCCCAAATAATTGACTATTCAGCGGCAAGACTTAAGTAAACACAATAATAGACACAAAATTATGCATGACTTAAAAACTAACGAACATTGAGACCAGCAAATTATTTAACACATTTCCATGAGTAGGCTATTAAAATGATTTATTCAAGATTTATAGGTTGAGTTGATCTACTATCTCTATTTTAAAAATTAGAATTGAATACAAAAACCGATTTTAGAATAATTTCTGCTACTTCCATATATTTGTATAACTCCGTTTATTTCGAGAGAAGAATCCATACACTTACTAAAGTAGAAAAAATCGAGGGCTGAAACGTTTTGAGAACGTATGTTTCCCTTGTCCCAAAATGCAATGTAAGTTTCAATACTTTCTTATTTACAGAACTAGCTCATTCGTTTTGTATACGTTTGTTGAAGAGGCACTGTGGACTTACAGTTTTTGGTTTTCAACATATGCAGTATGGATATGAGATAACCCACGCTCTTAACCACATTGACTAGCTCTCTACATTTTTTCATCCGTAAAGTTAATATTTGTAGCTTAACGTTTAGGCAAAGTGCACTAATAAATCATTACCTATGATGTAGATCATAAAAGTATATAGGAATTTAAATTCAAGAGAATAAATTAATTTAACATTGCAGAGCAGAATAGTTTATCGTCACACAAAAAATATCCTACTCTACCTTTTTTGCTGCAAATTAAACAATGAATCAACCAAGTGTGCTTGATTTTTAAGCATAAATTTTGTGAAATGTCTATGATTTTTTAGTATTTCTTCTAGTATAGGTATACTTTTAGATCTTTTCACGAATTTTTAATAATTTTTTATTTTGTACCTTTGTACTATTGAAACTTTACCATATACCCGGTAAAACAAGCACGCCGCCTTCCCGGTGACATCTCCACTCATATCTGAACGAGAAGCTTTATGAATTACTGAGGGTTTTATTTCTTCAAATACGGTCACGATAACACCCCTAGTCATAAACAAGGCAATTTTCATCACAAAAACAGGTTTATGCCAGTGATTTCGACACATGTAGTGGTGTAAGAGGGGATGCTTACATAGCACATGATAAAAAGTACCTGAAACTAATGGGAGTACAAAAATGCAGTTAGACCCAGCCCATCTACCAATAGGAATTAGATTCAAATAAAAAAAATGCTTGAGGGAGAGGGATGTGAATATTAACTAAAGATTTCACAACAGCTTTACACGCTCCTCACCCCACTGAAACTATTGTGTTTCTCGTTTTCTAACGTTAGTTTCCTGATTCAAGGCGGCGCATCGATCTATAAAAGGCGTCAGAGCTCACTTAGGACTTCATTCAGTGCTCTACCTTGTTGCAGTGGGAACCCCTGCCCAATTTGAAAATTTTTGGTTTTCATTTCCAATTTTCGTAGTCTCACGGTGCCCCAACATAGTGTGCAGACGCCATAGTCTGCAGTACATAGGCTTGAGCTGCCATTCTCATTTTACCCTTGTACTCACTCAACTTCTACCAACCAACTAGCCAACTACTCAATAGAAGCAAACTCTACTTCCACTGTTCTGCCTGCCTATATACACGGACGAATTGTGCCTTCGTGTGGATTTACGTGTACTCTATTGTCAACTGGGCTGGATTATTCGTAGCAGAGGTAGGTTGTCTATTCTACGCACGCAGTATGCGAATTGTGCAATTTTGTCTGTTTTTTCATGTACTCACTGTCAATTGTGATCAATATTTTAGCCATGGTATTAATGGCCAAAATAATTTCACTCCACCGAATTAATAGTTAGATAACTGTAAAAACAGACATTTGGTCAATGAGTATGGCAGGTAAGTTTTAGGGACACGAGTGACTTCAATTGAAATTTACCGAATCAAATTTTTATGTGTGTCCTGCCCCCGAACGGGGGCGGGACACAGAACGAGGTATGGGTAAGTAATATTTTTCCTATTTTTCAAATACTTTTTGTAACTCAACTCCCCAATAATGTTTGAAGAAAGGTGCTTGTGTGGTACTCAATCACCTTTTTTCAGTGTGAAGCAATGATTGAGAAATTTGAATTTAGTTTAAAGTTTTATATTACAACATTTTTAAGACTTCACTCACACTGTTGACACTATTCATATGTGCAATTAATGGACTTGTCTTTATTTTATTGAAGAATGAATTTTTTCAGGTCGTATTTTTTCATTTTTAATTGAGTTTTGCTTCTTCAAAAAAATTTACTGGGTCTAAAAATTATTTTTCTGAAGAATTGGGATCCCTATTCTATTTATTTCTTC
>Ga0210040_10002680_pt1 | contig 24843 bp, 11 predicted proteins | sample CryGeyCG12114_NA_FD_185462 | JGI IMG/M metagenome (GOLD analysis project Ga0210040, IMG submission 185462) | Groundwater microbial communities from aquifer - Crystal Geyser CG19_WC_8/21/14_NA (SPAdes) (version 2) | ecosystem: Environmental > Aquatic > Deep subsurface > Groundwater | place: USA... | reverse complement strand
AATATGTAGTATATAAGAAACTCTCATGTTAATTATGAGTAAAGACAAAGAGTAAGAATAATAATAACTTAATAAAAATTCTTACTACTATACACTACTTACAATAATAATAATAATAATAATAATATATTTGTAAACATAGATTTCGAACCACCTTCATGCATTTCCCCCTGCCTATACATGCATGCATTCCTTCCCTTACCATGTGATTTATTTGGACAAGTGTTGCTTTCACGATTTACCATTTTAAACGGGAGTACTAAATTGTAACAATGAGTTCACAACATTCATCAAGTCCCGTGCGTTTGTATACATTTATAAACAAATAAGTTTTTTAACTATACTATAGCCGAACCCACTCTTTTTTATGCACGATTGTCAATCATTCCATCTTAGATTCACACAAACTATAAAACAATTAAGGTGGGCAGGGAAAGAAGAAAATCACATATGGAATGTCATCTGTTTTTCCTGCACTTTTACTTTTGCACATCGTTGCACACAACTTACTAGGATAATATCTTTCAACTCGCAATTATGCATATTCACCACGTCAGATGGTATGTAGTTTCCATTAAATACTAAATAAATGAGGATAGTCTATAAATCAGCATATGCTTTTCCATGAAACAGAAACAAACGTGTGAAAAAACAACAGGATTCAATTTTAGCGTTAATGCCACATCCTCATCGTTTGTTAACATCTATACACACAGTGACCATATTTTGATCGATTGAACGTTCTCACAACTCACTATTAAGTTTTTCATACTTTCCCGTCTTCGAAATCCATACCATAATAAGTCAAAAAACAACAGATAAAGCTAAAGGCTATTTACAATAATTTAAGAGCGAAAAAAAGTAAACGATCATATACATTCAGACAAAAAGCGTAAGTCACTACTACTTAAGAACAAATAAGCTTGGCAATAATAGTAATAATAATATTAATAACATGGTCATATCATACAAAACGTAATGGTACAGGTTCCATCATAAAAAAACATTAATATTATAGGTGAATGCCCATGAATCCCTTTTAGGTATGATTCCAACCCAAATGTAAATAAACATAACTCAAATACACTAAAGGTACAAACTATGAAGGAGCAGCCATTTTAGAATAGAGAACCGAAAAAAACCCTCCCTACAAGTAAAGCTACATAGAAAAATAGATCCTCTTCATAAATCAGCATGTTAAGGTAGCTCTTGTAAATTTTATTTTCACTTACTCCACTCTTTTATTTTTTAGGTCTCAACAAGGAATTTTAAAAACATGCAAGCAAGTTTTTCCACTTTCAAAAACAAATATTAAGGACACCAAATATCCAAGAGTAAAATATCCCACGTTTTCGAAAAAAAACCCATCCACTAAACAAACTTTTACCCCAACAAATCATCATACAATATCCTATATATGGATATAAAAAATAGCACAAGACCGGAAAAAAAGTCACAGGAGAGAAAATACACTATCTTAAAAATTCCAAAAAAAACTTGTTGAAGCCCACCACCAAATGATCACAGCTTTTGCCTCTTCTCAAACTCGTTGAATTCGAGCCAGATGACTTAATATACAGTACCGATCCTACAAACTACAAATATGCAAGCTTACAACCATGTTGATTTCAAAAAAATAATAAGAATACTATAACTTTCTTTCCACATGATTGCGCCATCCTTCTCATCATCCTTTTTTATCATGAACAGCGGCACAGGAAAAAATTTAAAACTACTTTAGAATAGTAGTACATCATATAGAGACAAAAATATGTTTCCTCTTCAATCATTATATAATTTTCAATCTAACTAACTATGTGTTCTAACTAACTAACTAACTTAACAAACTAACTAAATAGGCGCATTCACTTGCTTACACATGACAAATTACATCTTCTCTTTTATAATCGTAAGATCAAATTTTGCAAGAGACAGTAAGAGCATATCCTTTTAATAATAGGATGAATAAGTTTGAAAAGTGAGAGGATCTTTCTACTATTTAAATAGCCGCTCAGTTCCCATTCTGTTCCTTCAACTACCCGTCCATTTAAAAAAAAACAAGTTTGTCGTCTCATATTTTTTTCTGAAAACTAAACACCCCTCTTTTTCATATCACATCACGCCCAGCGCGCTATTCTCATCCACTTTGTGAACTCAATCCAATTCCCTGTTACTTTCTCTTTGCATGGAGCATTTCCATCAGCAGGGTTTGCGTTGGAGCTCCACCATTCATATGCTTGAAATACAAATACTCCTCTCCTCTGGATGCTACTTGCCGCAGGTCAGGTAATATGGTCAAAAGCTTGGTAAACTTTTCCTATTCACCAAAAAACATTCAGCTCATTTCTCTCTCATTTTCATCAAAATACAAAATAAAATCCCTAAAAGTGTAATAAACACTTACTTGAACATGGGGATAGCAATTGATACAATAAGTTAGAAGGGACTGCTGCACGTGGTCGTGGGTCTCCTGCACATGTTTTCTGCTCATCAACACCTTAACATCTGCAAATGTGCACAAAAATTTAAACGCAGTATATGTAGCTGCTTGTCAAATTTTATTGTTCAAAATGTAATCAGTAACTAGTTACATGGTGGTAATTTAAATAGTAAATGGGTCAAAAACGTTCAATACAGTTAGTTGAAACCGTTAAAAAAACTTTGTATACGTAATACACAAGTTTGTAAAATATTAACTTTCAAGTATATTAAACCACAGAAATACCACCAAAACCAGTCAAGTCTCACAAATGAAAGGCACAAACCTGGATTTAAAAGGAGAAGGAACTTTAGGCAGATGTAGTCAGCCGCATCAAACTTGATTTCTTGCAACTTGACAGTGATTTCATTGAACCGGGAGATAGACGCTGGCACTCCAAGCAGCGCTAGGGCCAGAAGATCAAACTTCTGTCCATTGGGCAGTGGGGCATCATCTGGCAGGTTATTGTGGATTCGATGATGTAAATGGTCCAATACAAGCATATCGGACCAGGAGTGTTGAAGTAGTTTCATTTGGTCATCAACCTGCATGTCACAAAAAAACTTAACATGAAAAAAAAACATGTGTTAGTTAATAGTGTCAGCCCATTTGTCACCTCAATGCCAAGAAAAATAAGCACAAGCCAGCACAATAACAATCCCTATCCAAACCAACAGGAAAAACAAGGTTAAAATCACCACTAAAAAATATTACAAAACACCAAAGAAGATGCGTATCATCACCACAGTCATTATTCTTGAATCATAGATGAATGTGCAATTTAAAACAGCCTCAGTCCACCATAGCATCTAAATAATTCTCTTCTCATCCAATCCAACGAATTGGGAACGCTTACAGCCACAGCTCTCTGCTAATTCATGCCGTGAGAATCATTTGTGCACATTCACTTTTGTCTCTCTACAATGTCGTACAACTGACACGCATGAGAAGAAAAAGATTCAATCCAATCAATTACACACCAACTATACATTAACTGCCATCATCGTTAAGTAACAACATCAGAATCAAGAGCAAACTAAATAACGAACAAACTAATGCAAGGGAAAACATGGACGAAACATGAATACCAAAAAAAAAATGCATCAACAAGTAAAATCCTTTGGAATCTAGAACACCATGTTCGTGTAATCTGTAGAGCAGTTAGTTAGTCAGTGTGACCATAAAAAATAGACAAAGGAGCTAATCATGACTCCAATATGATCATGCGTCCCACATGAACTAAACAATAAGTAATTATCATCATGATTATTATGTCAGGTACACTCCTCTATATAATCCTTGTTTCGCACAAAACTTTACAACCAATAATAATAATTATCACATCCATTCATATATAGAAAATGGGCCCTCTAGTTAGTTAGTTAGCTAGTTTTAGCTTCATCACCATTTTTGCATTCATTCACACACCATAGCCACTACTATAGTTAGTTGGTTACTATAAGTACTGTATGTTTTGTGGTGATGCTGCTGCTGCTATGAAAATGCAAGTGAATACACGTAACACGTATAGCCAGTTATGCGTGTAGGTAGGCAGGCAATAATACAACCTTCATTCATAAGACGCCTTGACACCATTTTTCCTTTTCTGCGAGTAATTGGGTCAATGACATTCACAATATAACGTCAAGTAGCGCACCAAACCAACCAGTCTGTAACAAGGTGAATAATTCCCATAGGCTTATACATACTTTTACTTTCCACAACAAAGCTCACCTATCAGTATACTAATAAATCATTCGTGGTATGACTATATACGCGCTGGCTCAAAAGGAATGAGATTATAATAAGTGTGCTACTACTACTACAAACAGTGTACAAACCAAACCACCATATCAAATGGATCTCGACCGAAAATCCTATTGTTATACTAATACTAATACAATTCGTAGGGAACAATATGGCTACTACTATCAAGCCAGTTGGTTGGTTAGTATGGTCGCATCATTATTACTATCAAATTCGTTTTTGCTACAGTTGAGTACAATAAGCTGTAATAAGGTGCATGTGCCTTTTGGAAATACATAATTGCTGGTTAGTTAGAGTAAACCAATGACACTTTTTTGAATGCATGGGATACGACCCAAATTCTTACATGATATTATTGTTTAACATGGAGTCATGTCCATTTAGTTGGTATACTATGGGAAAGTGAAACGGGCAATATTGGACATATTGGACGCCTTGTATAACCAACTGACTTGACCATAAATGCCTTCCTAAGATTGACAATATAAATAAGATATTTTTAGAATTTGTCCTTTCAAACCTATTTTATTGGTCTGGCCTAACTGAACCTAAAGGCATAGCGATAAATTGTTCAAAAAGGTGGAGCAGAATACTGACGTATTTTTACAGTCGTGAGACATAAATGGGAAAAAATAGGCTGATAACATAAGGCCCTTTTGTTCCGTTCACAGCATTTTTCTCACTAAATCAAAAATCATTTCACCAATTAAGGTTATAAAAAGTGGCAAAACAAATTGACCAGCCTACCTTATCTGGGCTCAGCTTGTTAGCCTTCATCAGAGTGAAAAACTTCCATTCTATTTCTCACATACTAAGTGCAATTTTTTTCTAAACTTCACTTGACTCATTTATGACTGTCAATAAATTTAACAACTATATACTTATGAATGGACATAAAAAGGAAAGAAAAATATTCAAAAGGAACTGCTACAGACTACTATGTAATAGAAAGGTTACATAATCATTATGCGTTTAAATTCTTTCATTTACAATTTAACCCAGAAATATGAGATATACTATGATCTGATTCCAAGCCTTCAATAGAATCAGGATTGAAGTTCATAACTATAAAAATGAATTGCATCCTTCATTCACAAGTTTCAAAAAAGTATCAACAGTTGAGCATGTTAATACCCCTCCTATGCATTACCCTTACTCTGTCCTATTTTCTCGGCACATACACTTGACACCTTATAGCCCATCTTATCATTCCAACTAGCTAACTTACTAAACTATAGTATGTGCTCCCATTCTCTAAATCTGTAACACTGACCCAATTCCGCATCTACCACTAAAAACTTTCCATGTCTTCTCTATGTAATCCCAATGATGTCATACAATAAATCACAAATACAAACAACTAATTCAACTATCCAACATCCGTATAAGAGGAAACTAAAGACGTAAAAAAATTATATCCAGCAATAAATCACCACCACCTTTCCAGCAAACTAACTAACTATATTATACTTTCAATCCGACACGTGGATAAGAATTCCAAGGGCTAGTTAACATCAATAACACGGAAGGAAGAAAAAACTAGTCAAGATTATTAGACACTACTTGGTATCCACTGTATGAAGGTCCCTTGCGTTCTTTAATCAAAACTCCCACCCACGTGCATGAATAAATAGCAAATATACAAAAGAATCCAATAAACCCACAACAACTAACTAACTATCTCGCAAGTCGCATTATAGATATCCAATGAAACTAAAACTACAAGCAGAAGCCAGCTACGCGTGAAATGTATGGAAAATTTTCATACCTTCAGGTCTTTGAAGAAAATAGAGTTTCTAGCCCAGTCCACTTGGGCAAAAAGATTTTGATCCAGAACTTTACACAGGAGCTCAAACAAGTCCACCTCACATTGGTTGTACGTCTGGTTCTGAAGCAGATTGAACAACGAGTGTTGCCACTCCTTGTCATCTATAGCTGTGAGAAGATCTCGGATCAAGGGAGGCATTTTGGCCCCACTAGTCGTAATTGAACTCAAACTATGGTTCCCAGAATTGGGCCCGCTTGATCCGTGAGTATCCAGAACATTCACTAGTTGACCCTGTGGATGCATAAGGAGATGACGGGTCTTGTCCTCCAATCTAGACGTGAGAGCTGCTAAACTTATTTGAGAGCATACCTGGCCACTCTCACTGCCACTTGCCGATGGATTACTCAACCCTGAAGGATTGTTATTATTATTATTATTGTTGTTGTTGTTGCCCGACTGTCCACCACTGGCTGATGAATCGTACACATAGTTTTTGGAAGCGGGCGAGTTCGGGGATGTGGATGATGCACCCCATGTTTTTGGGTCGGACATCATGTTGGATGGACCGGACCCATTTACCATACCTATTGAGGTCATTGGAGATGGAGATGAGTCGGGAGAGGATGTCAATGATGATACCTTTAAAAACAAAAAAAATTCATGTTTAAAGAAGTTGTCACTCATACAATACTAATTCCCAGTAATCTCTAATCAGTGAAACATTTTACTATCTCTGCACACACAAAAATTGAATAGGACAATAGATAACACAAACATTTAAAAATTTCTTGCAGTAATTCAACAATTGATATTGGGTACTATACAATGAGCTACCAAACCAAAAACTGTGCATAAACTAATCAATGTCATTTCTAACGTTCTCTAAAATCCTCACCTGTGGTATCTGGATTTCTTGCTTGATAGTAACGCCCTGTTGATTCACATAACCCGAACCCGTACTGTAACCCAAAGGAACGACGTCAGAAATCGAGATACCTTGATGCCTAGTTTGTTGGGTGGCTAATTGTCTCTGTCGTAATAACTGCAGTTTTCTCGCCCGGTCCCGTTTGTACATAGGGCCGAACTTGTTTCTTCCTCCTCTCATTCTATCGGCGCGGACAGCTATTGTTACAAAAAAAACGTTAAACATCAGTCAACCGAACAGTGCAACACATCCATCCATCTATCTATCTGACTGACTGTCGCTGAAAATTATGCCATCTCATCGATAATAATCACAACAACTGCTGTGAGATAAATCTGTACCATTTCAACTATTACATGTGCATGAAATTGAAAGTAAGTTAATACCATTACTGTGCTGACTGCATATCTGTGACCTAGTGGCGTTCAACAATGCATTAAATGGGTCTCCATGATTTACTTTACAGCAATATCTAACTAACTAACTAACTAACTATAGATACAACAGTGGGATGATCCTTATAACAATAATACTAACTAACTAAACTAACGCAACACGTCTTGGCTAAAACGTTCCCTTCAGTGCGTATACAAAGTGATGGCATGGCGAAAAAGCCCCCATCATCATCAGTCCACTGTAGCCATCATCAATAATAAACCTCGTTAAAAGAATAGATGGAAGCAGCAGAATTTATTCTATACTTTGTTTTTGTATTTAACTTTTACGCTAAACATTGCAGCAAAATCGATGAACTCAATCTCAAGATAATCATTAATCCATGTATCATAATCTATTCATGGATATGTGATAAAAATATTGCTGTACTCAATTTTCATTTTATCAATGATGTGTTTGATTAGCCTTCGCAGCTAAATGGTAAATTATTTTTGTTAATAAATTATGTTTCATAGCCTTAAACTAACTAATAATATTCCTTAAGTTAGGTACACGAAGAACCATCGCAGCCAAAACGCCCATCTGCAGTTTTGAATTGCTTAACGGTAAGCTGAGGACAAATCAGTGAAGATTTTGCACGCCGAATGAGCAATTTATTTCTAGCAAAGCATGCAGAATTATGCTCAACTAACTAACTACACTAAAGAACTATTCTAAAAAACATAAACATTCTAAAGAAACACGACCTTTGTGACCTTGCTATGAACAAATGACAATTCGGATTTTGCCCATAAACGAACAAATCCTTAAGCTTGACCAAGTGAACATGCATACACTAAATTTCATCAAGATCCGTCCAGTCCTTCAAGAGTTATTTAGTACCAAACATGCTTAATATAGCAGAAGCGGACGGACAGACAGACAGACAGTTCGTTTCCTTAACGTAGCAGATATTATCTCCTGCTACTTATTTAATAATAAAAAAGTCTAGGTTTCGTGTTCATGTATGTAAGTAAATAACAATGCCACCTTACTTTTAGTTTTGCTAGAAAACACGAAACCCCACAAAGACGTTAGAGCGTCTGCAATGTCTCGCTCTGTGCGAGGGTGAAAACCGTGCAAATGTGATTGCGCTATTACAGCACTCACATGATGGTGCGTGTAATGCAGGTTTTATGCACATCGTACAGCCGAATGTATTAGCTAGCTAGCTATAGTGAGTAGTAAGTTAGTTAGTCACTAAATTCACATGTTATGTATTTCATCCTTTTATATATTTAGGACTTACAGTCTGTGTACCAACTAAAAGTAACTAAGCTACCTACGTTGGCATACCTATTTAGCTCTCATCTAAAAGAATCGACCATGACACAGATTCCATACAACATTGCTGCTGCAGCATGCATATAAATTGAGCACGATTCAGGCAGTCACAGTTGTTCTCACATTTTTTCGCTATTCTTTTTATCGCCCTCATAATATTTTTTTCTTCTACGTCCCAATAGTACTAATGAAAATAATAATAATACACCTGGGATAATCTGCGCAGATGACTAGCATAGAAATGATAATTCTTCTCAAAGTGAATCTATTATTCTTATGTTGTAATTAATTGCTGGCAGCGTTATTTTATAAAGACAATGTTCATGGGAACAGGAGATATAGTGTGCAAAAAAAATGACAAGTCCAAACGAACAGTTTATGAGGACGCAAACAAATAATATTTTCATTTTTCTTGTTTTATGACAACTGCAAGGTTTTAAAAATTTAAACTTTTCAAATAACAATGCAACATAGGGGCAAATAACCAAAGCTCTTAAACTACATCTCATTAGTAATCTTCACTTTCGGTTAACACAGAAAACAAACAGACAACATGTGGTAACGGTAACAAAAGGCTACGGTAATAACTTTGGATTTTGTCATGCACTTTGCACACAATCCTCTAGTGCTCTATATGCATATACTGGTGGTATTAAAACTCTCAAAAATTGCATAACATCTCTTTTTGGCTATGCAAATTAGCGTTGTTATTGCCCCTGTTGCAAGCAATGGTGTGGTAAATGGTAAATATGTAAATTAGGAACCACCATTGTCAATAAGGTTAATCCTCCATTGCATAACACCTTCTCAACAAACAGTCTATTTAAACTTGACTCTTGGACGGACTCTAAAAAAATCTCTACTACAACTTAAAAACGCGCCAAGCTAAAACTACAAAAATACACAAACCAGTAAACAAGCAATTTCATTACATTTTTCATTCATTAGTTAAAAAGGCACATAACGAGCCAATACATCTATCAGTATTGATTTTGCTCATCAATTATAACTAAATCAAGCCCCCATAACACTTATGCACACAGTACAATAAAGTAAGCAAGAAAACCTACTTACGCTTTTCATTATCAGCATGGAATCTTTTCTATCATGTGGTAAGCCCAAAAAGTACTACACAAAAGAATATATTACTGCCTAATACAACGCAACATAGCAAAATGTCTCACTCCAAAAAAAAATATCGCCAACTTACTACAAAATATTCAATACACCCCATTTATAATTGAGCTAATGTAAATTCTATACAAATATCTCTCGCAAAATATTTTTTCTACAATTGCTCTTATGCACCATTCTAACTATTTATTTGTGCACGAGAAGACTAATTCATTACCAGTCAACCCTCACCACATTGCATAAAATCCACGCGTACACTTGGCTGCTAAAACATCGGCCTAAAAAAGCATTAAAAGAGTTGATAATGGCTCAACCTGACTAACTAACTGGCTATGTACGAACCGTATAAACTCAGCTCACACACAAAGATAACCAGACAAACACTTATAGATATATGGAACAAAAGCTCTTGCATGCATGAATATAGTTAGTTCAGTTAGTTAGAGCCAGCAATAGTACCATATCTCATGTTTGTAAACAAATGAACATGCTTCTCCCACTATGCTCTACTGTATAGAGTGGATCCCAAATTCACGACAGAATCATGCTGCTACACCAATCTATAGTGGCTCTCAAGATGAAGTACACAATGAAAATGACAATTAGATAATGTATTGCACATTGAAACATGCACGAATTGGATTAACTTACTCAACCACCTACCGCCTGTCTGTATACAAAGGTATTCCCAAAATTGTACTCCACACATACAAGATTCTATACACTTAAATTCATCCAACTAACTAACTAAAGTGAGCAACACGAGCGAAACAAAACATTGCAAATAATGAGTCCTATATAATAGTTAGTCAGCAAGATTTTTTGGCGAATACTGTAGTAATGCTACTATACTACTACAACCAATGTGATTCTTAACTTGCACACGTTGTTACAACAAAGGAAAATTTGTCTAACAAACCAACAACCCCCTGTGTGTACCCCTACACCCCTTTCCACCCAGTAGTAGTACACACAATTATTATATCGTGCTCAAAACGAACCAAATACCAACTATAAACTAACTAACTTAACTAACTAACCAACCAGCAAGCTAGCATATAGTACAGTGTTCCTTATAATACCCATGGAATTGCATGATCATCCCTATTATTGTGCAATTCTTGTTCAAAGCCACAACTTTCATTTTCAAAAGCCTATCTCAGTCTAGCTTTTATGCTCTTAACTCCTTTTTGATGATCAACTCGTGACTGCTTAATATTATTGAGAACTATAAAAATATTTTTTTACCGACGAGTCGTAGACTAACTAACATGTATGAATTGAATGTCTTCACCATCACACTATTTTCGCATTAATGCATACCTGTCCTCTCTTACCATTTTTTATCACCATCATTCTATACACATATATAGGACTAGCCTGCAAGTATGAGTTAGCACTTCTTTGGCTGGCGCAACCTACAGTCCATTCTTATTCCAAGCCTGTCACACATAAATATGTATCTTAACCCACAAAAGTATATGAAGGCACATCCTTTCCCTAAACCTTCATCTTTACTTTTCGATTACGCAACAATGATGATTTGCCTATTCACTTATCCCGTGTGCACTCACTACACGGTGCTGACTAAATATGCCTTGACTATGCAGTATATGGCACATGTTGAACTGATCTCACCTTACATGCATGCAATGAGTAGGTAACGTGATTACAATTTTCGTGTAGCCCAAACCTACCAGTTGCTTACTTCACACATAATGGCTCTAACTCATTCTAAGCAGATTCTCAAAACAATCATGTTTTTTTCCTAACGCATGTAGATACGCACATGTTGCACAGCCAGTATATGCTGGCTACGCGTTACAGAGTTGCACATAGTTGGCGTGGGTGAGGACAACAATGTCTTACTCATGAACTTCATTCACATCGTTATTACAAAGATTTTGCAATCCTCGCTGACCACAATAATGATAAGTTCAGGAGGTTGCTCATAGTTCAAAACCACGTAAATTATTATTCTCATCCATAATGTATGATGCACTGTTCCACTTTTTATAGTCACCATGTCGGATCATTGTATGCACGAACTAATCTCAGTTTCAATCAGGGAATCATGTTTAAAAATTCTGGAAATGATGTCACAAACTTAAATGCTTATCTTCTTGCTCTATATACAAACTAGATATAAATAACTCCATTCACTTTATGATAAGTTGAACTTAAAACTCTCAGTCAGTCAGCTCAAATTTATGGAGGATAGATGGATGGACGATAACTAACCATGTTCATACGTACAAAATATGCAATGCTAGGCGACTGCCTCAACTAATTAGAGGAAATGATAAATTACTGGAAATTTACCTTCCAACTTCATGCCCACTTCCAAACACTTTTGAAAACGGCAGTATGGACATCTCTTTCGTTGAGTTTTATCAATGTGGCAACTTCTATCGGCCACACAGGTATACACCTTTTTGTTCTGGACGGTTCGTTTAAAAAATCCTTTACAAGACTCACACGTAAGGAGTCCATAATGGTACCCGGACACTTTGTCACCACAAACAGGGCATAACTCTTCAATTCCTTCTTTCGTATCAGGCTGATCTTGCGGTAAAGCTGCCGTGTACTCGATCCCACCATGAGTAGAACTTGTAGACTGATTAGCTATAATCAAATTAATGGAGGTCTTTTAGTCACACTCAAACATTACTTAGCATAAACCATTAGTATAAGTAACTAACTGTACTTTGCATCAACCCAGGCTCATAATCTTCAAAATACCACTATCGCCTCAATATCATAATACCATTCAATTAATATAAAAAATATACAGCATATGTTTCTCCCGTCAACAAAATAACAACTGGCTTGCATATAAAATTTTCAACATCCGCTAAGAAACACACATGTACAAAAAAATGCGCAGTTAGTTTTGTTAGCACGTTCCAGCATTAATTCAGTATGCATTTATAGTTTCTCCCCTGAAAAGTTTGCATGCAGTACCTGAACTATACAAATTATATCCATGATCTAAGCCATGGACGCCATGATGGACAGCAGTGGTCAGAAGACCATGATGATGATTAATTGCACTATTACTAGCATGTGTTGACATCTGATGATGATCTGACCATACACTAGCAGAAGAGTGGTGGACTAAATTAGCTGAGGCATTTGAATGTCCAGCAGCTGAGAGGGATGGTGGACTCAAATTGAATGGACTCATTGGTAAGTCCATCTCTCCAAACGAATCCACGGTGAAGTTAATCTCTGGTTCCAACCACAGAGCTCAATTCAACTACAAACTCTCTTGCCCAAAAGATACACCAATGGAACTGGCGTATATATAACTTTGTGCTGCTGACAATATTAATGGACCAGTTAGTTACCGAGCTGTACACAATTTGTAGTTAGTTTTTAACTAACAAGTGACTGCTCTCAATCTCTGGCAATAAACACACACTCTTTCTCTCTTTGGAGGAAAATAGTTCTCAAGTCAGACTAATCGTATAACATTACATTAACAACTGCGACGGCGGTGGAGTTTTAGGGAGACGTTTTTAAACAGACTTATTACTGGAGCTCATAAAACTGTCACAAATATGAGTACATTCACACAAGTAGTATGTAATAGCACCACAAAAATGTATCAAAAGACGAAAGTTTAATGAAAACACTACAAGCATATATTGTTTTCCATTTTTCGTATACCAAATAGGAGCACACTTGGACAAAATGGATAAATCACACAGCAGTTGATGGTACACACAAGTCAAGGTACATATACGGATTGAACTATCCCCAAATAAAAATATAGTAAGACACCATCTGATTCAGTCAGAAGTTCAAAAGGCTAGTTTTGATGCAGGTACAAGAGACAGAGACAAATCTGGACAAGAATTCATGTACGGTCACTGTTGACTGCAAATGCGGCATACACGAAACACACGTAGTATATAGTACGACACAAGTAGACAGTACGTAGTGCTTATTCGTTAAACGGGCACACAATTTTGTCTTAAAGAGCCAATTACGTCACTCAAAAAAACTTTGCAAAAAGTTACAGTCTGTTCAAATACCAACTCAATTCTCAACCAAGTCTATCATCCAACGTTATTTGGACCTCTACCATGGAAATAATTAATAGCGACAATGAGAACGGCGTGATTATGATTGCTAATCCATGCACACCTCACAGTTTCCATTCTTACACAAACAACAAACTTAGCTCATAGCACACCATTGAACACAAAGTATAGTAGCACAACAACTGTCAACAAATTTCACGAGTCAATCATTCAAGACAAAAAGATGTCATTTTCCCCCCTAACCAAGGTCCAGAAAAAAACAACAATGCAAATTGGTTACAAAATGGTACACGATCAATTCAATCCCTACTCATCTACTACTGATGGCAAAGAATTTGCACAACTTAGGGGCAGTGTGTAGATCTTGACTAGAAAACTGCACGAGACAAAAGATGGTGTACAAAAAAGTTGCACTCTGTGCACTTGAGGGTTGCACGAGAACCTATCTTCTACAATAGATTATGTAATCCACTCGAGAGCTGTACACAGACTACACACAACAATGAACCCCACGGTACAAAATAGAGTTAGAAAAGAGGCACGTCAGAACTGTTCCTTCGTCAGCTAGTAAATGCACTGCCGAGACAATCTGTGAGTGAAAGTGTTCTGTTTTTCTGAATCGGCCTACTTTTACGAATCTATGTCTATGTTAGCTTATTGCTTGTAACACCCATACTTACTTACTTACTATTATGACTTGACAGTGGCTCTATACTGCTCAATGTTAAAACTAACTAACTAACTAACTACGTTTGCAGTTAACTATCTACATACATACCCCATACTATGCACCAACCCTGTAGTGTACTGCTCCTGCACAAATACATTATAACACACACAACAAACACTGACTTTTAGTTTCTGTGTCACTCAGTCCGCACGTCTATATTTTTTGCACACACCAAATCCACGAGGTATGTTATAATACCCATAATGTTACGTACTAAACTACCATGCTTTAATCATTATGTATTCTTACTACATAATAATGCACTGTGCACACTCAATGTGTACTACATACCATTTCATGATGAGAACTGTTAACTATAACTTACTATATTAACTAACCAACTACAAACTACAACAATGTATACTATTAACAACAGCTGAGAGAATGCTCATCCATCATTAGTTTTTTTTTATTCAACATGATGAGACTGCAAAGAAAGAGGACTTTGATATTAAGTCTGGTTTCAAAATTGCTTGACTACCCATACCTCATTTTTTGGCATTTGATGAATTTTCATGAAAAAAGTTATCATCTCATTTCTCATCCAAAAACCTTCATACAGTACATTATAGGTTAGCAATTTTAGCCCTGTGAGCAAACTATTCGCTCTATAATGGGAGCCGCTTCAAAATGAGATGGAAAGTGTTTCCCATGCTTGTATTGCCAACCACCCAAAACACATGTGAGCGAGTAGTAGTAACTATGTAGTAGCAGTGCTCCTGTACTGGGCTAACTATAACTCACAGAAAACGAAGCTTAAGCTACGTATGCGACTCCTCTCTCCCTCATGATGGCCTACTGACCCACTTTGGTCCAAAAAGCTCTTCTGCTCCTGGTTCTGCTGCTGCCACCACGACCATCAAACTTATTACATACTACTGCATACATACTTTCCATCACACTGCAGAGAGCTACTTTTGTGCATGTATACTGCTCCTATTTATTTATACTCCTACAACTAACTAACTAACTACAATGACTGCAGTAGCAGAGATACACAAACAAAATTCCTATATAGTTTTTATTCCCAGACTGGTACACTACAGCATATTATGTAGTACTAACCAGTAGTATACATCATCTCTTGTATCCTTCTACTGTCATATATATAACCCAGTGTCACTTATTATTGCTGTGAACCACTGCTCTATTTCCTTTATGAGTCCTACTTTTCATCGTCTCTCATGATCACACAACCTCTCTACGTCGGCTCTATACAGCTGATTTGGCTCCCTCAAAACAGTGGACACTTTCAAGAAACAAGTGAAATCAATTCATAGGTAGGGAGCTACTGTAAGTTAATGGTCCTATGTAGTATAGTAAGCTCGCTCAAACAATTTGGAATACAATAAGATTTGTAAGGGTAGCTGCATACTTTTGGCTACTACTACTAACTGACTAGCTAACTACATGAGTGCAATGAAGAAGGTATCATTATGATGATGAGCCAATCCTTTATGCAGCAACTAACTAACTAACTAACTAACTTACCCGAGCTCAACTCACACAAGCTTTCAAAAGTTGTGCCGTCCAGGATATTTCATTATTTGGAAGGTTGCTTTATGCATACTGCACACCAACTTTCATTTCCCCCTGAGGCTGGACAGGACTGACAAATTCAAACAGTCTATTTCATACACCAGCAGGTTAAATAGTTTAGTTGGGGAGCAACAGCTAAATATAAACTAGTGAAAGCGAAAGGATATTATTTGTACTTCGTGATTATGGAGGGATGTAATGACAATAGCGATTACACAGGATCTCTTATCTTCCAGGCTATTTTAAGAGCTTGACACGGAAAATGTGAGCTCAACAGGATTTAAATGCTTTTAACTACTTTCAACTATACCAACACTATAGTCCACCAGCATCTAGTTTACGTCTCATGATTTATGCGACTACTAATCAACTATTAATGACCACTACAGCCATACTTACTTTCGGTTAAGTAACTACGAGAGCTATTTTAAATGCATACTTATTACGTATTCGGTCTAGATAAGATAGGTCAAATTTGTGAAGCTTGAATGAGCATTTGGAAAACGCATTTTCTATGCTCAAGTTGAACCAATGATGATAAATACGTAACCAGCATCAGGATAAATTCTTCTACATAATATGGACTATATTTATTAGCCGGGTGCTAGTCTACGTATTACCCACGATCTGCAAACCCATTTTGCCGAGGCTACGGAATACAAACGAAAGTGAACTGGGTGAAGCACAAACTCACTATATGATTCTGTGCTGAACGTCATACTATAGCATATAAGCTATACAGGTATCTAACTCACAAAGACCCACTGACCTCATTACCCACTGCACTAGACATACTTTCGCTTTTACTTGTTTATCAGCCACATATAACATGTAATAAGTTGCGCAATACATTACCATTTAACTTGAAAATCTTCATGAAGTTCACTTGCTCACATGCGAAACCAGAAACTTTTTTTTACTATTGCACTCAAAGCTAATAAGCACTGTTACCACCATACGAATTCACGAAATGAACAAAAAAGAGGTACACCCACAAAAAGCAAAAATGCTTTGAGAATATGCAAGCTATACAGAAAAATAACATAGGAATAGTGTAATCAAGTTTATCGCGTTGTAAAAAACAAGGAAGCATAGACTCAAGCCAAGAAAACTGCCCAAAAAAACACAGTTTCTACACATACGATTCGACATTCTCTCCTCACAATTTTAAGCACAGGACCAGAAAACTAACATATTTATTTCATGGAGAATTTATACACAACCAATTCACAATTCATGTCTCTCGAAATATATCGCAGAGCAATTTTTCAGTTTCTGCATGCTACTGCTATACTTCATTTCAAATAGATAGTCATCATGGTTATATTACATTCTTGTGTTTCAGCACAAAAAAAACGACAATGCATTTGACTTTTATTGCTGCATTAGAGTTGCGAGACAAGATATTCTTATAAAATAATATACTATATAACATAAAACGTACATCTTTTTATCTCAAGCAATATCATTGCAATTTCATACACAAGAAATTCAAGCCGATATAAAATTCCACACACTCTTTTTTAAAGGAAACTGGCTGGAATACCATACATTTCATGGAACACAACAAAAGGGGGAAAAAACTTGACTGAGGTTTTATCATTTGCAAGGCAATCTGATTATGTCTCATATATACAAATGCAAGTGAATTGCGGGAAGAGATATTGAGGTTAGACTACCATTATTTATAAGGATCAACATTGATCGTCTCCAATGGGTTGACCTACTGCCCTGTTAAACTAGACCTGAGTAAAAGCATATATAAACTTGCAAAAATAGCGTAATACGCACTATCACACGACATTATCTTTGTATGAGTAAAACGACAGGTTCAGAGTAATAAAAATAATGAACGCATACACTGCACTGCATAAAGGAAAACCTCACTTGAGTTAGCAAAAAAATTCAGCAAATGTGCAGAATAAGTAGAAAATGTGTTGTGTGGTTGGTTGGTAGTAAAGCCGGAGCAGACAAATAGTTAGGTTTGCAGGTCGAGGTTGTCGCGTTGTTAATAATAAAATCATTCATACAAGCACAATATATGCCGTGCACAAAAATGCCTTAATAACACATTCTCCCACTCACGATAAGAAACAAAACGATGCCACTGTTGTAAGCAAAAAACTGTAACCAACAATTCTACTATTATTCGGTATACCTTGACCAAAACTCAATTTTTAACTGAATGGGAGTACATGTATTGTGTATTGTACTCAGGCTACAATACATGAGCTCAATGATGCACAATTTAATTTTGGACATTATAAGATGCTATTTTTGAAATGCGTTACTAAAAAGCTTTTTTTCTCACAGGGATCAGAATTAGAATATCATACAGCATTTCCTTATAGCGAAAATGGGTAAACAATAATGCAATCCGAGTTTGTTTTCTAGAGCACGTTTTGGGCGACAATTAAATAAATAAATCCACTGGGAATTGAAATCAAATTATTTTGGGATGATAAAATCTTAGCCTGACACAGGGCTTATGTACTTTTTACTACTGTTTTTGATGTATTCACGATAACGTTAGAGCGCATCAACCGATTGACTTTACAAATAGACAAGTCAATGCCACTTAACTAGTAAAGACATAATCTCTAAAACTTGGTATTCATTTTATGACAAATTCATTCGTCGGTACAGTCAATCTGTTTAAGCGTTACAAACTTATGCACCTGTTTTAACACCTGTATCGGGCTCAGCCAAGTTGTACAAGCTAAGAAGAAAAAGAAAAAGTAAGAAGCTTATTCATTATATCCGATTAAATTTTAAACTTTAAAAGATTTAAAGTTGACTCCTACTGATTTCAGCAGAGGCAATCACCCTACAAAATAATTGCATAGTTAGTGATACAATACAAATTCAAAAACAATGCAGCAATAACAAAACCGTTTCACTTTCTCGTCATGAATGCAAATACGTTACATCAAAACAGTTGCATAATAAATAAGCCCGGTTAAAACTGCGAGTGTCGTTAAGTCGCAATTTTTGAAAATTAGTTATTTATACATGACGCAAAGCCACTCCGCCACTCGCTCAATTGCAATATTTACAAACTGTGTATAGCAGTACTGTATATACATAGACAGTTCAGTTTCCTAACTAAAATTTACTACTGAACTGATATTGTTATCATGATATTCAAAAACACACTCAATTGAAAAACTATTTGAACCGGTGAATATAATTTTATAGTTATAATGAAAAGACCAAAAAATTACATCGGAAGACTAAATTATAATTCACTTTAGCACAATTAACCTACCAGCACAAACTAAGCAAGCATACCAGTGCCCTCTGACTGAAAAACAACGAACTGTCTAACTCAAAAAGGGACAGTAACAGTACTTAAAAGTCCCATAATACCAACATGAGAGTTTCCAAGGTCCAGAATCACAATTCTTGCTCATCAGCCATGTTTTCTCATATCCGACAGTATAATTTAAACATGGAGGTTAGCTACGCACACATAAAAAATATGTTTGTTTTCATGGGTAGCGAAAAAAAAGTCTCCAACTGAGCAAAAATGAAAGTCAACTACTACTACTACTATTACAATAGATACATATGGTACGCGCAAATACTCCTATATACAAGCTAAACTACACACGCAAGAATGACAGGACGCCTACATGAGTTCACTTTCATGGGGAAAAACACTCTCAGCTTTTGTAACGGAAAGCGTAAAAAAGTTCGGGCAAAAGGATCTAGAGTGCAAATCTAGTAAACCGAGGGAAATGAGGTTACTGCTTAACATTGGCACTACTGTCCTAATTGCCAGTTCGGTGAGTAGGTTAGGTTACGTACACATACAACTGGCTCCGTTTCGGATTTATTGAACTAAATAATACCCGCTTTTTCTATCTACGACAAAAGAAACATAATACGCTGCATACAAAATTCCTTAATATGTGAATAGACACTAAACTGATTATTCCCAAGATTTGAAATTTTTGGGTCCACACTAACTAACTAACGAATTATAGCCAAGTGACCAATTTCGATACAAAGCAATATCGACCTAATCTATTAACTAAATCGTATTCATTAATTAAGATCTACTCCCTGAGATAAGTAGCCTCCACAACAAGATTATCATCTCAGCTTGAAAGCCCAGCCTAATTAAATAAGAATTTATTGCCAACACAGATAACATCCAGCTATTCGGGGACATCAATTAAATGTAACCAGTAAACAACCGAGTTGGAATGCAAGGCAAATGGAAACTTTACTCTATTGCTTTTCTAGACGCTTAACTGACCTAGTTTCCAAAATCGATCCATGTTATTTGGAACACCACTCCCTTCATGAGACTATGTGGCATACGCGTTTGGAGAGTGAAGCCACAGTGTAGGGTACACCGGTGCGCCTTATATCCTACCGTACTACAGCAACAACAAAGCTAAAACGCACTGAACCGACTTTTCTTCCCAATAACCTACTGACTAAATATGTTGAGTAGTTGGTATGCATGCACATTGGATTGTGAGCCATGGAGAGAGCACATAAACGCAGGCAGTGCAATCAATTTACAAGAGAGTCCCCTTTCTCCCATGTAGGAAAGTAGGTTACCGAGATAATGTCGTTGGGAAAGTAGGTTACCCGGGAATCGTAGCTTTCACTACGGCCGAAGCGCCATGTACACAAAAATAATGAGATGTCGCTTGAGAGCAACTAAATAATATTATCTCAGTTTTTTCATTTAACACATCAGAGTATTGCGATTAAAACTGATACGCAATATAATATCTATAGAATTCTGATATTTAAATGAAAGAAACACCAGAGGGAAATGATATTCGGATCACTAACTAATGATTTATCAAAGAGTTCCCTCAGTAGTCTTTGTTAGTTAGTTAGTATCTCAATGACGCATTATTTACCACTTTGTAATTTAAACACTATCCCCATGAGCAAATCAGATTTTATGAGCCCGGTTGGTTAAATAATGAGAAGTGTTGTACTTACAAGAAAACGGGACTTCGACTGGGGACCCTTCTTGCGAGGAGTCCGAGTCAGTAGTATTGTTGAGTGGGCGAGCACAAGGTGATGTGTTTAAGATGACAATGTTACCCACCGTGGTGGTAGTTGGAACGTTTTCGTCATGCATTTTACGCAAGTGTTTGACAGCACAAAACGACCACTTTTTCTGTATCACTAGCTATAACCCAAATGAACAGCGGATTCACAATATATTAGTCACGGGTAGTAATTCAATCCGCAAAGGTTTTGTGCTGGTAGCTAATATCAACTGGTACTGTGACAGTGATAATAAGAATTATTACTAAATGTCTGAGATAATATTTAGTTGCGCTCTTTTAAAATAGATTCACTTTCGCCGTCTTCCATTATCTTGTATTCTGTTATTGCGTCATAGCCAGGTACTGGTTGTAATCCATCCACACCGGGATTATCAAATTCGTGAACTATCTTACGATTGTAATTTTTACAGAAAAATATTTTGTTTTAAAAGTATAGCTATCCTATCTTGCACATAAATAATTTTCTTCTTGATTGATATCGATGGTCAAACATTTGATTGGATTAGCTAGCGTCTTTCACAAGCAGATTTGTAAAATGATGTTTTCTATTGATTCATTGCCTGCTTTTGCAAGCCCAAATGGAGGCAACAGATATGTTTATCTAAAAACGTCTGAATGCATTGTAAGAAGACCTCCATAAGACACTTGTGGGCTCGACCAATAGTCCTTGGGACCTTTCCACCAGCACCTGGAATAATAAATAGGAGGTTAATATTTTGTGCGATTGTTAAAACTGATGGGCACACGTTCATCAATTCTAATAGATAGATAACTATTTTCCTATTTTTATTGTAAATACATTGTACGTAGTCAACATAAACCGGTACTATTGAAATCACTATTTGCATAAAAACACTATCTACAATCCACGTTTTTAGTATTGTATTGTGGTTAGTCCGATCACTTTGTTGGTAAAGTATTTACCAATAAAGAATCGTGTCGAGCCATTCACTTTTAATATAATATTCTTATTGTAGGTTAATACCACGTTGGTATAGTCATTAGTCTTTTCGAAGATAATAGTAGTAGTAGTATACAATTTGAATAAACAGTTCGTGAAACAATACAAGCTAATGTTAGTTAGTTAATACATTTACGTAATCCTTTCAACGTGTGTGCAGTAGTTAGTATATATAGAATATATAGATAAAACGGTTTAAAATTCTAAGATATTATATGTGGTTGGTAAAATCTGAAACTAACTTACTTTAAAATGGACTTATCACTGAAGATGAAGATTAGAGGTCAGTAGTTTCACCGAATGAGTGATCCAAGGATCAGGAGGAATTTCAATGGCACAACTTCTACCTTGGCAACGAAATCCAGGATGAATGTAGGTCTGTAGGCCACTTTCACACTCACAAGTTGTATTACCCTGGCTGCCAGGGTTTCATGGAAAGGGAAAATAAGCATTAAGCCTGCGCCCATTTCAGTGGAGTGAAATAATAGTAGAGTAGTAGGTAGGTAGTGGCATGGAGTCTTAACACGCTAACCTACCTACATGTAGATGTAACTATATAGTTAGCTGGCTGGCTATTATAGTAGGATACATTTGCCGTAAATTCTTCCTTGAGGCGAAGAAAATAAGTTACTGGATTACAACTGGATCACATTACTATTTAACTAGCCAACTAACTAACTATAAACTTTCAAAAAAGTAAATATCGTAGTTAAAACTGCTTAGATAAAAAACGAAGCTGAAAGTATATAAAAATAAATCATGGTAAAAAAGGAGAACAAATAAGAAGTAAGAAGGCTGGATTGCTATAATACGTTTCGAAGCATAATTGAAATTGAGCTTTTATAGTTGAATACCAAAGTAGATATTTGGTCGCACTAATTTAATTCATCAAAACGACTCAATAAAAACTGGAGTTTAAACTTTGTTTTTCACAAGTTTGGTGAGAGCTTTTAGTAGGATTTTAACGGAATTTTGTCTCACCGTTCCATAACAAATATCTACTAACTAACTAACTAACTAACCATGAGGATAAACTTGCGTGCTCCAGCGTACTACTATATGCTTGTGTTTTACGTATGTTATTATAATATATGCATCCGTGTCTGCGTATATGTATGCTCATGCTTTTCATTCCATTAATTCTCCATGTCCATTCTCATCCATATTTTATTCCAGTGCTTTACATATACACAAGACAAGAAATTATTTGCGTAGTTTTCGTTCAGTATACATATAAATATGCTGGTGGACTAATACTACTACTTTTCATCAAAATAGACTCATATGACTGCTACTAAAACTACTACGGCTACTATTTAGTCGCCTGGATTGTACCAATTTTATCATTACTACAGCAAATGAAATAAGTTCCTACCACAGATCTAGCTAGTAGTACACTACTAGAAGAGTAATCCATGTAGTAAAATAAAACATTATTCTCGTGAACTATACATGCTGACTGATGTAAAGTCTGGTCCTAAGGATCGTGGAATAAATGTCTCATGACTTGACATAGCCGCTGGGGTGGTTCTTCAATTATAAGTACCAGACGTAAACAAACTGGGCACAATCAACAGGGAAATCTTTTGTACAGGTACCTAACCAACTGGAGAGATGGAAAAATTGAGTGACTAGGAAAGAGATAGCTGTTTGAATAGGTTAGGTAACTGCTTGATGTGCTATCTATAGGCAAAAGTATGGCCGATACATAAGCCTGTAAAACTCTTTGAATAAACAATGCGTATGTTCCAAATGAATTAAGCTTTTGTAATAATTACTCTTTGTCCTTACTTATTGGATTATTAATTAGTTTGCAGGCTGATAGCCCAAAAGTATTCCGTCATATGAATTTTTCCTTAAGTGAGTCTTTTAGTGCGTGCAACCATCCGCCCGACTATATACTATGAATGAAATTTTTTTTAAAAATTCTATGATACTGACGTTATAAATGTATCTAAACGAAATGATAGATAGTAGAACACGCTAGTAGATGTGCGTGCATAATATAGTGCTTTTTTCGCAATGCAAAATTTAATTTTTGCTTGCTTAAATTGAATTTGAGATTGCTAAAATACAATGTGGAAGTGTGGTAGTAATTGAATTCTACGTTAGTTCAAGCCATTAAAAGTTTTAAACGCAAAGGAATTAGTTCGAGGGAGTGACAAAAACATTTATTTAAGGGGTAGCAAACTTAACTTTAATTTAAGTAGATATAAAACCGTTAACAAGGAAAACTGGTAAATCCGTCGAATCGGACGGCTAAAAAAGTTTAAAACAAGTTAAAATCCGAATTTACCTGAAAGCTTGAGGTCAACTGCTGACATTAGAATTATTTTGTTATAATTTTAGAAATCAGCATGTTCGATAACATAATAAACCCTGTATACGAGTTTTCCATATTAAAAATTGTTAATCCCCGAAGTTATCCGGGATTTGGGGTCACCAGTTGATCTGAGAATCATTTAGTTGTCATTTTTGAAATCAGCATGTTCAATAACATTATAAACTTTGTATAAAAGTTTTTCATATTAAAATCCGTTAATCCTCAAAGTTACCCGGTATTTGAGGTCACCAGTTGACCTGAGAATCATTTGGTTGTCATTTTTAAAACCAGCATGTTTGATAACATAATAAACCCTGTGTACGAGTTTTTCATATTAAAAAACACAAATCCCCGAAATTACCCGGTATTTGAGGTCAACAACTGAACTGAAAATTCTTTAGTTG
>Ga0210040_10002679_pt1 | contig 24845 bp, 15 predicted proteins | sample CryGeyCG12114_NA_FD_185462 | JGI IMG/M metagenome (GOLD analysis project Ga0210040, IMG submission 185462) | Groundwater microbial communities from aquifer - Crystal Geyser CG19_WC_8/21/14_NA (SPAdes) (version 2) | ecosystem: Environmental > Aquatic > Deep subsurface > Groundwater | place: USA... | reverse complement strand
CACCAGCTCTGCACCAATAAGTGTGTCTTCTGCACTTTTCTGCACAGCTGCTATACCCAACGTCACAGACATTGCTATGCATATTTTGTGTGCTTCCCGTAGAACATGTTCTACGACGTATTCCCTGTCATAATGCATCAAATGGGCATCCGCACTCAATCAGGGTGATGTATAGTATATCTATTTTTATGGGGTAACATGCAAAACAATACTAGATCAAAAACAGACAATTATAGTTATGTCAAAATGTTTATTTCTTCACACTCAAAATCATTAAATCTAGGTTTCAATCAGATCATCTACTCTAATAAAATGCTTTTTGTACAATCTCCAAGTTTCTGTGCATCGACCCATCAGTACAATAATCAATAATAACAACATCTCTACATTTAACATTATCAGACGAAATGACGCCGCAATGGTTTTTTAATATCAATCTTTGCATACTTTGGATCAATGACTCTTCAACAGCTCTAAAGGGTTAGTAACTACTCTAAATAGTAACGTTGTACAAGAAGGTACTTGACTTGATTCAAATGAACTAGATGTTTCCAAAAGGTAGTGCAACTATCTTAAACTTATATAAAGCCAATTTTCTAAAACTAGACAACAGAAAACAGTCAATTTAAATTTCTAAAGTAGCGACACAAAGTGAACCAAACAAAATATTTATAAGCAAAGCAGATATATAAAGTTCAAGTCGCTACTTCATACATTGTGCAGTTTTCTAGCACAGTGACAATCTCAAAGTAATTTTTTATCAAAGCACCGACCCACTGATAACTGTTTACAAGCATTGGATTCAAATACAACAGATCTCATTTTACAAGCTAAAACTTTGAATAGAAAACAGTCTAGTTTGGCACTATTCTTTAGCTTTCAATCTACTACATACTAACTAAACTAAATAAATCTTAGAATCTAAAACAGTCAAAGAAAAATGTTCTGTGATTCTGTGAGACAGAACAAACATTAAAAGCGTATTCGGACATAACTTCAAAAGCAATCTGTGCGCGATAGTAACTTAGTTTGACAAAGTGTGTCGCTGCATCGGTAAATAAAGTTGCATAGATTTTTTAATCAATATAAGCAACGAATTGACTTGAACTTGTGATGATAAAGTCATATTAACATATCTATGGAAATTAACTAAAAGTGACTGCAGAAACATAAATGTCTACATTGCAAGCAAAACTGGCATGAACTATCTGTGTTTCCCCTGTATCTTTTATACTCTGTTTCTATCCTAGTTGTTTTAAGAGAGATCAAAAGCGGAAAATAGACATAGATATAGTAAACAAGCAACATTGGTTGTTTTTTGGTCTTTTGCACCGATGAATAAATAAGCTTACGCCTTGAAATATTGGATTAAGATGCTAGAACCATTTCTATAACATGAATAAGGAACGTCCTGGATATCTACGTTTTTTGGATAGTTTTTACTCACTAACATTAAATTCGGCTAGGAAAAATATTGGGATTTTCATGTACCAGTCTGTAATAGTGGAATACTTCTTATAAACGATATTGGTGCACTATATTAACTACATTAGCAAATGAATCTGGAAGAATTGTAGTACAAAAAATTCGTATTAACTAACACACACATTATGTTACTGGTACACCTAAAGTAATGTGGAGCGCAGCGAAGACAATTATAGGTGTAAAAACACCGGACTGGAGATTCACGGATAAAATTCAGCAGATCATTTCATCTTGTTTATAAATCATAAGCAATCAGCAGAATTTCAGTTATTGAATCACTTTTGTAGTTTAAAACTTACAAAGCAATTAATTGAGCTGTGAGACTAGTTATTGTTTGCAAGCAATTTAATTAATTATTCATAAATTAGTAGACTGACACTGACGCAAGTTACACACAATTTTGTGAAAGCTAGCAACAACAACAACAATAAGTTCCACAGTAACCTACCTATAAACTATAGTTAGTTGCAAGATAAGTTGCTATATAGTATCTTTAGCTTGTAGTAGAGCCATACAATTTTCAATTGCAATGAGCTGTAACTCTCCAATCCTATTATTTCTGTTAACTACAATACTTGAGATATTGTACGCAGATCTTAATTGGCTGAGTGGTTACATCAAGAGAAGAGAAAACTAACATGTCTTGTTGTTACAGCGGCATATTCTTTTAAAAAAATATCCCACAATTACTATGATGCATGTAGGGTTGTTTTAAATTAATTACCTAAGCAATTAAGGTATTATGAATTAGGATTACTACTCACGGAGAAAAAGTTTTCAGTACCACCTATGGACTAGTTGTTACTAACTAGAAATGAGAACTTTTCCACATTGGTCATGAGAAACCAACACTACATGATCTGAACAGTTGTAACATCGTAAGGAAATACAATAAGCTATTTTTCGAACACAATCGCATAAATGGCAATAATCACATGACCATAATACCTTAAAAACTAAAAGTCGAAGAACAAAGACCGAACTGTTTAATCAATCATCAGTTGGTGGGTCCATACGGGAAACAATGGTTCTCGCAAAAGAAGCTGCCAAGAGTGCTGCATGAGGTTGCCAATCACGACGTCTTGTTCCGTCCTAAATACAAATTGATCGTTAATGTATGCTCGTTAAAATAAAATAAAACTATTATAGTTTGAGTGTGAGCATATTTAAACGTCATTCCGCAGGAATACATCAGGATCATTTTTACAAAAATGCATTGAAGTGGGCTGCTCACTGCATTCTTTTTAGAAATCAGTATCCTTAACCTCAGAACCAAGTAATTGTACCTTGTAATCTGCAATTCCCCTGATGACCACAAATGAGTCCCGGCGGTTTCCAATAACGCTTTCCAACACAGTATCGTATTCTGAGTCATAGGCTAATATGCCCAGCTGAGCAGCAAGTTCCTGTCTCACATGATCATCCCTTGATACGTTTCTGCCAGAAGCCACTGGTCCCAAATGAACACGGGACAACAATCGTCGACTGTTGAAAGAATACAAAAAATTACATAAAAACACCACAACAGCTACCAGAACTATCACAGACAATATAAAAGAATGCGAAAGTACTTCGGATCAACATAAGGTGGGGTCGGATGAGCCACTTCAATAACATCTTTCTCTCCTATAGTCATGTAAAGTTTATCCGAAGACTCTGGTGGACGAGTGAAGTCCGTTTCTTGATCCCGAAGATGTTTCAAACCTTCTTGCGTACAGATCGCCCAATCTTCATCACCCTGTATAGCGAAAATTAGCATCATTAAAGTTTTGCATTCCTGTATTCGCTTAACTAATGACAAGGTTATAAAAAATATCAAAAATATAATCAAAGCTTCTTATACATCTTCCTTGATTTCGGCAGCGATTTCCTGCACTATCAGCGAAGATGGAATATATCCACGAGTTTCAAACTCCAACCCACCAGTAGGTTTCTCTTCTGCGCAGTCACAGTATAGATACACAAATCTATGTTCAAAAATAAGCATGAATATTCATTCCACATTATTACAATCACCAATGAATGAACACATATGATATGAGATATGCATACCTCTGTGTATTTGTAGGAGCAGACACGACCACATCTCCCAATCTGACATGCTTGTTGTAATCCGTGAAATGAGGAACGCCACCACCAACACCAATTAAGAATACATAATCCACCTTTTGGAATGTGCCTATGTATAAAAAAATATCAGCACAAATGAAGGATAGTAGATGATGTGTGATTTTGTTTTTCAGAACGCAATTACAATGGAAGAAATTAAAATTTTGATTATTACCCAAGAGTCTTGTCGTTGTGTTGCCAGCAGCAATCATAGCCTCTCTAGTATGTCCCACACTGGGCAACTTTGTGGAAACAACACGATGTGATCCCATGTTACCCAAAGTGTATACATTGGACTCGCCTACAAAGAGAAAGCACAATCTCAAGAGGTATAAAAATAAGAATACAAAATAAGAAGAAAGAATAAAAAGCCTACCAACAGTTGTGTACCGAACGAATGTTTCTTGGTTTTCAATCATTGCGTCCACAGCCAGCTTCTCACAATATTGAGCAGTTATAATGGCAATTGTGGGTTGCTTAGCTTTCACCATTTTGGGCATTTGCTTGACGATCTTGGTGTAAAGGAGAAATACAAGTTTTAATGGTTGCTACTGTTCTATTAGTTGTAATATTTCATTTTAACTTTGAATAAATACCTTCACTTGAGTTTCATTTTGGACAGTTCTAGTGAAAGAGTGTTTGTCAAGATTCTTAATGAGTCCTTTAGTCCTCAAATGATCAAGATGATTTTCAATTTCAGATTTATGTGCTCCTGTTTGCCTGCAATAAAATGCGGAATACAAGTGTTAGCAAAAACCAATCAGCTACTAATTTGGGCAAGGGTAAAACTGATGATAATTTATGAAGCATTACTTGGAAACATCTTTAAGGGTCACTGGATTCGGGTATGCCGATTCTATTATTTCCAGCACTTTTGCTTCTGTTAGTATTATTGGCTGACCAGCTTTCAGGGTATCATCAGCAGAAGCTATAAATAAGTGGATCAGGGGTAAATAATCATATCTAAATATAACGAACCATCTAGCCATGTATTGTTAACAGCATAATTCGGTAGGTTGCAAAATTATTGGCTAAATTACTGGTCAATGCAACGCATTATATTTTAAACACACTTCAAAATCGTTAGTATTCATATTTAGTGTAAAATACGCAATGTTGTCAGTTTTATACAGCACACTTTTTCTAGTATGGGCAATGTTATCTGTGAGTTTAAATTAGAATCTATTTCAGCCACTAAACACATCCGATGTGTCAAAATGATTCTGCCGGCATGCTATACAGAAGATGACAACAACACGCAAAGAATGCGGAATGCAATCCTTATATAGAGTTTACAGTAAAGGACATGAAAACGACACACACAAACGGTATTGTGTATCCAAAAATTTGGGCAAACCTGTTTCAACACATGTTTCATTACTGGACAATGAAATGAGGATAACGCCCCGTGGAGCTGTATTTTTCATTGCACACAGGAATAGCAAGTACAGGTGTATAAAAACTTGACTAGTCAATATATAAGGTCCACTAACAAATAATACAAAAATAGACTTACCCGGCCTTTCTGGGGGCTTGTCGGTTTCCTGCAGCTGTTTAAGCTCAACTTCAATTTTTCTAAATTCCACATATCGATTTTGCATCAACTTCATCATTTTCATGATGAACCCAACGTAATCTAAAATCCAATATAAAACCCATCCTTAATTCTACATTGAAAAACAAAAATCTATCTAACAGCGACAAAAATATAGCATATGTAGAAACATTACTACGTGCATCTCGTAACCATAATACTTTACAAATCTTTACGACTTTTAAATATAGTACATACCCCGAGGAAATTCGGTGGGGCTAACCATTTCTTTGAAAAATTCTTGAGAGTATCTAGGTTGTTCAGATGTGGCAAGAGTGTCTTTGAACCAAAATCGTAGTTGTCGACTTTCCAATGTGTGCTTTTGAGTAGACGCATTGATCAAGAAAACCTTAAACTCCAATGAAAGCTGATGAGGTACATTGTCTGTATCTATATTTTAATGATGAACAACACAAACCAGTAAAAATGAGCCCAATCACATTAAAACGAAATCAAATACAGCTTAGGACTAGGGCCTTACAATTGGTGATTTGCTTATTGACTATGATTCCAGAATGATCCCCACCAGCAACATGCACTTTCCCATCTTTCCCAACACTGTCCACCTCTACACGAGTTCGTTCCAGCAAAAAAGTTGTAGATTTGCTGGTCTTGCATTTCGGAGTCATAACAATCTTTTCTTCTAAAATTATTATCACAAAACACTCGATTAGAGCCTCCGAAGAACAGTGCAACAATATAATATATGTACTATATTGGTTTAACCATCCCCCTTACCTTGCGACATTTTGAAATTTGTCTTGTTAGTGTTTGTACTGTATACAGGATATCTATAATATCAACGTTTCAGAGATTCGTCATGTACGGACGTATTTATTCTATATTCCGATGGTTAAAGGACATGGAAGTCACAGTTGTTCATTATATTTAATACGTAGAAAAATTTTCTCCTTCCGTTTGTTAAAATTTTCAAAACGAGAGATTCACGGTCGAGTAGTCGTTTTAGCTGTTCATACTGTTCCTATGTAAATCAGCAAAATGGGAACGTGTTAAATTATTAACCAAGAGAAATCTGGGTCAAGTGGAAATCACAATGACACATGGAAACAGTAGAGCTATTAGAATAACCTTTGCGATACAAAACTCAAATTACGCAAACTCATCAAAATGACTAACTAATGACTCATGCAATGAAACGGGTATGTCATCAATGAAAGATTTATCAACAAATATTTTCCTAGAATTTCACACCAAATGTAACTATAAATATTTACAATAGTATCACATTTCTTGACTGGAACTCAAATTACTTACGGAATTAATGTCGCTCAATTATTATGGCAAGAGAAGCCGGCAGTTAGTCACACAATTTTCTCCACACGTTTGTCAATAAGTCGTGTGATCGTTTTGAGACATTTGACTTTCTTCAGTAGTGGCTAGTAGAGGGATAATTTAAGCAGTGAGTACATATAAGTGAATACGTAACAAAAGGAAAGAGAAAACAACTAAGGGAGGAGATGGTTACGAGCGAAACGGCCTAAAATTTGAATTTCAGCGGGTTTTGACAATAAAGAAAAATCTAAGGGGAAAAGTAGATTTAAGCTGGGGGACAAAATGCGATATGCAAGTTTGCAATGATAATCTAGCTAATCTAGCATCTAAGAGAGCAGAATTTTTTATGTGTAAGAATCCATATAGAAAATATTTCTTCTTGATTTGCCAAACTGCAGGTTTATGCCTTGCTTGCACTGCTTTGTAGTTACACTCGACTCGAAACTAGAAACAAAAACAATTGACATCTTGGATAACGACATTTCATATTTCACGTAGGAAAGGTTCTTCTTTGTTGAATGGTTTCATGGCGATTCAACTTTTCTCATGCAATAATGAAATACATTGAAAGGTGTGCAGTGAAATGCATTACTACTTGATAAGATTCAATGGGTAAACGGATGAGTAAGACATTTGTTTATTTCTGTCAAGCTTTCGACAATTTACTATTGTCTTCTTCAGGACAAAAATCTTGTCAAGTAATAACTTGTGTTATTGAATGTGGAGTTTAGTTAATTGATTGCATTACTACTATTAACGTTTTACAACATTGACCACATACTTCATATGGGTCCCCACAGATTTCGTGGACTGCAGCAGGGCTGATAGAAATTGAACAAGATGAAATCAATATTGATGGTTCCAGTAATTAATTAGATCAGATTTCTAAAGAAAAACTGTCTTTTTCTCAATAGCTAGCAAGACAAAATATATTGTGGTCATGGTATACACATTTGGCGAATAAATATACATGTATTCGATTCGTTGATTTGCATTTTATAAATCTGTATGCATGCATGACATATATATTTTTCAATAGTTAGTGACTAACTTAAGTCTGCAAATGCATGATGAAAGTTACGGGTTTATTTGTTTCGTACATTTAATTGCGTACAACCAATTAAAATGATATCTTTATCTAGTTTCTTGCATGTATTGCTTTTACACAAAAATCACTTAGCAATAATCTGTCCTAATCCTTTCACTGAATAAGCAAATCAAAAAAGTGCATGTCATGCATTTGCATTCTACATGGAACCCCTAAAAAAATCTAGAAATGAAGTGAAGTACTCAGAGCAGCATGGCTATAGTAACTGGCTACAAGGGAAAGGTTTTTCAATTTAAGGAATCCTTCTAAGAAAATCCTACCACAGATGGTGTTCCTCAACACTAAGATAAAAATGTTCATTACTTCTACAAGTTTGTCCGGCGGCGATGTGAGTGTTAAGTCCTCTCCTTCTGCAATATTGAAACCTTAAATACAGATGGTGTATCTACTACACATTTCCTTTTCATTCTTTAGTTATACAATAAATTCCACATTCCCAGTAGAAGCGTGGGACAATATACAAAGTCATAAAGCAACATTACAATTGGACGGATAAGAGACCATGTGAGTATGTTAGCAGCAGCACCAACTATGTTTTCATACGTAAAAACTGTGTGCACAAAAAGCATATATATGGACGCATATATCCTCAAATAGGCTTTCATGACTAAAATCTTGGGAAATTATGACATTTTCATCCCGTTTTAGTTTTAGCCCACTTTGATGTTAAGATGGAATCATATAGTTAGAAAAAATATGATTTATCTACCAACTCATGGAAAAATGTATGTTCTAGATGGCTATTAAATATAATTCAAAAAGCGCAAAAATGTAACTATTAGTTGGCTCAAACAGGCCTCACACTGCTGTTGTTATGTGGTGCACGAGAACTAGTAATCTGTCTATGCCTAGTGGGTATCTATACCAAGGGTTACTTGATTTACTGCTTACTATACATGAACCAAGAAAGAAATGGATAAAGGTTCAAAAAATCTACACGCAGCTCCTCCAAAATTTTCCTAGTATTTTTCGTATTTTCGCATTTTAGAACAATAAATGTGGAAAATATGTCGTTTAGATTTAGCTGATCTGTAACTAATGCAACTATCAGAGGATGTCACCAATGGAGAAAGTTAAAAAAAGATACAAAAAGTTTTCGTAATTAAGTTCTTCGCCATCGGTTTCTCAGCTAAAATTACGATGGGATTATGTTGTAGATGATGTTACGTGTTATCTAACTAAGTAGTTACATTTTTAAACGAGAAAATTGAAGAAAACATTTTGAAGTAGAGTGCATTATAATTGTGAGTGTGATCTGGGGAGCATCCTGTGTCTCCGTTTTTGAACACATAAGTGACTTTAGAGAGAAGACTTTTTGGGAAAAATAATTTCTAGCAGGTTTGTTAAATTTTTTTGACATGTTTTTTGTAAAATACTGGCTTTCTATTGCATTTCATCATAAACAGAATTTAGTAGCTGAACAGTTTATATCTAAAGACAATATAAATATTGAGACTTTTCCTCAGCGTCCACGGCGCACATTAAAAGTTTACGTGGATTTGTCTATTGAATCCGACGTTTTTATGATTCACAGAATTTCAAAACGAATTAAATGAGCATTTTGAAATATATGAGTTTATGAAGTGGAAGTATGACATAAGTAAGGCAAATTTCCTACACGTAAGGTCCCATAAGTTAGCGAAAATTAAAAAAAAAGTTCGTGATGGATTGATGGATTGGCATGATTATCTCGGAAAATACAGATAAAAAATCATCAAAATGACAGCTAAAGTTAATAACAAACTTCAAAAGCAAAAGTCATTAAACCAGGCATTTAATGCTATCGTTTCGCACTATTTTCAGCAAACAACTAAAAACTTTATACCCCTAAAACAATTTTACCGTTTTAGTGCCAATCTTAATTTTTTATTCGCAATTTAAATCACACTAAATTAATCACAATGGTGGTCTAGAGACTAGTGATTGCTTGCAATATAAAATATAACTTGTCGATTTGTAGTTGTGCAATGGAGATAAAGACTCTACAGCCTTTGAGCCTTTCCCATTTTTATTTTTTTAAAGTTTGTGTTTGATGCATCAAGAATTTTACGGCGATCATCACTCTTTGGGATTTTAAGGTTTACATTATTCTAATTCATCATCAGTTTGCACCCGTTTTTAAATTTTTTTGTTTTTGCTCCCTGATTTTGTTATCACTGACTATTGCATTTTTCTTATTAGTGTGTTTCAGTTACGTTAATTTGCATAGTATGGGTCATATGAAATTCGACACCAATCTAATTATGGATATTTCATAGAGTAAGCGAACTAATATAGAACAAAAAAGTGTATTACTTTTCAAACGAATTCATACAGCTTTTGTCTACTTTTAGGAAAAATTTAGAAAATTTCAAAAATGTTAGAGTTATAAAGTTCTAGATCCTGCTCAAGCTGTACAGTTCTTCTTTGTGTGCTGCTACAGTCTAACTCTATGTATGGAGTTTAGAGCTATAGAAGCAGGCGCGCCTGAGACAATAAAACTATTTATTTATTTCGTGTCATTGCAAGACACATTTGTCACAAAACCGATTCCCAGGGACAAAAACAAAATAAAAACAACCTTTCAAGCACAGTGACTTATATTCCCCAGCAACACGAACAAATTTGTAAGGGATACAAGTTTTAAAACAATGTACAACAATAAACTACTTTCTGTGATGAGAATGAATTTAAGGGGCTCCTTCTCACGCCACAAAAACTTTTATTTTGCATAAATGTGACATTAGAATTGTGTTCACGAATACACTTTTTGTTTTTATGAACAACAATTTGATGCTTTTGCATTATTGAGCGTCCTGTGTCAAACTACGTACACTGGTATTTTCATATTTCATGCGCACTTTTTTAATACATTTTATGGAATGTAATAGGCAAGTGTGTATCTTACAATCATGTCATAAAAAGTATGAACAATATTTTTACCGTCTATTCTCGACGGAATCATTTTTCCACGAAAATGACTTTCTCTTACTTTTACTGTCTAAAGCATTACTTTGTTTATATGAATTCTACAATGTTTCAATCGTTACACCTACATGCATATTTTCTTCAAAATTCATAATTTCCATTTCAGTTTTAAAGTATTTACATATTTTATACTGATATGACCAGTACTATTAATGCTGGCATTGTTTATTAAAATGCTGTTATTAAACTGCCCTGTTATAGTCTTTTAGCATGTAATACAAGACACTGGTATTATGCATGAAACGTGATGTTCAAATGTTCCACTAGATGTCAAGATATAGTACTTTATTATTTTTCACCGAAATACGTTATATTTAGTTGAGGTAGGAAAAAAATCCTTCTAGCGCAGCATGTGTCGCTCTAGTACTAGTATTTCGATTTTATGTTCATTTTAATAGCCGTTGCTAGAAGAACAGCATGTGGGATTAGTTTTCTCTCTCCTGTGACAATTTTATCGCCCCTTTTATATGAGGCATTTTGGGACAGCATTTCTTCCTATAGTATGGAATGGAATGCAGTTGCCAAACTAACTGAACGAAAAGCAACGCAAGACCATTTCTTTGCACAAACACTCAAAATTTGATTACTTATGAAAATGGTTTGTTTATAAGAACGATAAACTATTAACCATGCCGTGGAATTCATTTTTTTTGCAGTTGTTCTGGGGTGAACTGACAAGCCTTAGTAGGATTGCATGGACATTTCCATATCTCTGTCAATAAGTGAACTAAAGAAATCTCAATGCATTTTCCTTGCAGTTAATTCATCAGGTATGCAACGATTTTCCAGTACTTGCTTGCATCTTGCAACAACGCTTATGCATTGCTTTCGATCAATTACGATGTAGGCATATCTATGCCTTGTGAGCAATATTGATCTATTGCTAAACGCATTATAAGGGAAAACGCGCTCCGTAAAACACAAACCATATACCAATGCCAATGGGATTCAATTAGGATGGGGGTGTGTTTCACTAAATTCGTCACGGCTCAATAATTGAGTTCAGCAATCTGATCCAATCCATCCATCACAAATATGTAGTTGACTCAAAGTATCATTCATAATAATAACATCGGTCGCAAAAGATAATTTACAATAATAATTTTATCTATAATTGATAAGACTCATTTCTTAAAAAAGTAAAACCTTGACTCCATTGCAAATGTTAGAATGAAAACTTTTGAGAAATCCTATTTACAGCAGACGGAAATATTGTGTGCAGACAACCTTGACTTCTGTCTATTATTTGATTCAAAGTTTATTCTGATGCATCTGCAGTCAGTATGGCTTCGTCTTTTGATCGCTGGAATGCAAACTGGAAGTTTTCGTTAAGATAAATGTTTTCAAGTATAAACTTGATGTGAATTGGAAATATAGAATTGAGCATTATTACATTTGCATCAACAATCCTTACTATTAGTTATTTTAATTCTATAGCCAGCCTTGGAAAGTACTTTTAATCACCAGTTATGTAGGGGTAAGTGCACTTCACAGTTTCCGCCAGTATCTTTTTTAGCCATATAGATACTGATAGTTGAGATAGGTTGATAAATGGAAGCATTTTTGCTGAAAAATAAACAGTGAGTTTGAAGTTTAAAGACCTAAAATTTAAGCTTACATTTCATGGAAAAGATTCAAGTTTATGATATAAAAATGTTCACTGGTGAAAAAATTAGGGTTCGATGTTAGAATTTATAGTTTAAATAATTAAAGCAAAATGTATTTATGTGTAGCTCATCCCATCTGATTGTTACACAACAAAAGCCCATTCGTAACCAATAAACCCGAACCACTGTAAAAAATACACAAAGATAGAAAAATGTCGTGAAATTTATGCATGGTGTATTGCATGCATAGTTTGCACATCACAATACATTCTTTAAACCTTTCGGCCGTAAATAATTTTGTAACCTTAATTCTTTGAATTGGCCATCCTAATCTTAATCTAACAATGTGCCCGCCTTGCTATTTCACGATTGTTTTGAAGTACTTTTGATTGGAGTTATAAATAAATGTAGGTTCATTATTTTGTATCACGAAGTTTGCACAAGGATTTCAAATTTGCAGAATCAGATCAAAATGCCAATTATATATGTCTCGTAATCTTTGTGAGAGATCTTTGAGACCTCAACAAGGAGAAAGAAAGTAACTGAACTGAAAAGGTGCCAGCGTGCGTAAGCAACAAATCTAAATTCTAAATGAGAAAATAACGTTTCATTACTTTGTGTGCATAATATGTCGTTATGAACTCTTTCTTGAACTGTATTGTAAAACCGTTGTCAGTGAGGTGTGATTGATGAACTTGTGCACTTTTCCTTTGAATTTTGAGACACTGAAAAGTTTGAAACTAAAAGTCTATAGGATTTCTATGTAATAAGAAGACTATTTTACCTGTGAAACAGTTGTACGCAAGTCGCTTGTAACTTTCTTTTAAAATTATATTTCAACTTTCAGGCTGTATACAAATATTTGCTTTATTTCTTGTTGCATATTCAAACAATGTTCTTAAGTAATAGATGTATAGATTGGTGTGCAGTTTTTCCCCATTTCTTTTAAAATTGCCAATGGAAAACAAGTTTAAAAATTACGTTATGATTGATATTACGTATTGATAGATATAATTTCGCCGTTCGGTATTGATTTAAGGTATTGGGTCTAGTTTTTGAAGCAACAAATGAAATTTTTAAGGTAGCAATGTATTATAACAGTTCACAAATCATCACAATACTTTTTCAGCTGGTTGCTCTACAAAAGATTTCTTGAAACAGGGGACAGAGGACAAACTTTCTACTTACTTTCACCCACCAGCCATTTTCTTCGTGTTTCATTCAGTTTGAGTTAATTGGATGTTCACTTTTGTGCATCACAATGCTTTTCTTTCAAAATGTGGGGGAACAATATTAGACCTGCTTGTTAGCTGGTGCATTGTGCAGTGGCAGGAATTGTTGAATGGTGTCAACGTTATATACGATTTTTATTTGGTAATCCCATGATATAAGGAATTCAGCTAGGATCCAAAATGTGTTAAGAACGAGTTAAATCTATGATTAACTGGTTAGAAATGGGATTCGAGTTTGCTTTATATTTTGATTAAAGGTCTGTGACAGCGTTGGAAATTTCAAGAATTAAGATTTTCTAACCCTAAGAGATGGAATAGAAACTTTTTGATAGAAAATATAAATATTCATAAGACAAAAGGAAAGTTTGCTGACTGAGAAATGTTAAGTGAATTCTCTATAAATTAATTTTAAAACTGGCTAGCTCAAATTATTTGTTTGTAAGGACTAAGTTAAATATATTTTGTATGCAAAAGCACGCAATGGTTAACTGTAAAAACGTCCACTGAAATAATAACGTTTTAAAACGCCAAACTAGCCAAAATTTCAAAAGTTAGTAGTTAGTATAGTATGTGTTTCCTGTGAAATACACCTCAGAGTGCTTCTTTCCTGGTGCTTTTAGCAACCTCACGCCTTTGTAACGATTCATCAATCCTCTTTGTTCATTTAACAACTGTGTTGTACATTTGTCGGCATTGCTATTACATTGATTGATCATAAACTACAGAATAGAACCATACAAAATAGCTTGGATGCTCAATCCGATCACATAGGAAAAGCTGAGATGATGTGCATGCTTCCATTTTAATATCCCCCAAAGTGCTGCACCCGTCAAATTAAATGAGTCTTTTAATGATTACATTTACATTAGAAGATGAGATTTACATTTGATAATCCGAAAGACAGGTGTCCATTTTCAATAAAGACGGAAGCAAACACCTTTGAGCCATGTGAATGACTAGGAGCTACATAGGAGCCATGAAAGGATAAGTTTTCAGTTGCACCCGGAAGCCTTTTTCAATCAGGCGAACTCTGTTTGCATGTATTTGATGTGGTGAAATGGTCAGAAAGTGTTTTAATTAATCGGGCTCACATTGTGTGTGGCAGTGCACGCGAGGAGCTATTATCATGTCTCGTAGTAGTGAAAGATGGGTAGCCTAGCCAGAGAAAGGTTATACGTGCAGCCTCGTGTCGCTCGATCTCTTGTCTCAAGGGGAGCCAATCCCAATGCCTATATATAATTCCATGCAAGAACAAACAATGATTTGTTCAAACTGCGGTTCTATCGTTCTATAGTTTTACGTCCTCACCAAACACGAGTAGAACTTGTGGATCTAGCGGTATATTTTTAATAAAGTACTTCAAACGAACGGAGACACTTTTTTTCTCTTGATAAATTGAGCAAATAGCCCGCTTTGAGTGGCAACACATTCCAATATCATATGTTTAATTTTGTTAATTAAAATCTACTTTATTTGCATGAAATGTATGCTATAGTTGGCATGATCAAGTTGGCGTTTGCACATACCAATGCAAACAATGTATGTGGTGCATTCTCACGTTTTTATTAAGTCTGCTAGACTTTTCTATTTATCTAGTTCCTTTACAGCGGTTTACCGTAAAAAATAAACTACATATTATCAAACTGGGATTCGCAATGATTGCAAATTGTCTGCGTTCCGCCGAATTATGAACATAGCATACGAAATACGAGTGTTTGCTCTCTGTAGTGGACTACAGTTTCATCACTTGTTTAGCTCCAAAAATTGCTATTCGTACTACACTACGTACCTATGACTGTAACGTAATCGACTCTAGTTGAGAAAAGTAAGTTTAGCATTTACCCCTAACAAACTTGTTTTGTTCCGTTAGGGATGCTAGGAATGAACGAAGTTTTATCTATGAAAGTCTTTTGGCATTCTGACTGACTGGATTTTATTGACGTTGATAGATATTTTGATGCTTGCTAAATGTTCAAGCTGCCAGTTTCTTTTCCCTGCAGCATCTATAATTTTACTATGATGGGGCTGTTTGTTACCGAATCTACAGGTTTTTGTGTGCCGACGATTTGCCCTTTGAACATTTCTAATACGCAAACTTACAATCTAACTATTTTCATTTGTCATAACTTTGAAGAATCAATTTGTGCCTATTGTAAAGATGATTCTTGTAGACATTTTCAATTCATGAAAGTAAAAATTTTTCTTCCCCACCTCTTCACCAATCTAGCATGACTTTCTTTTTGCACAAATCACACAGACCCTAAAAGCTCATGAATGCGGTACACCTTAATTACGGCACACATGTGAGCGAGCGTAAGCTAAATACATCATCTTGTTGTACTGTGTAAACATTCACTCATCCTTTCAACCCATCATCATGGGATGATGTGATCCTATTGATCATTTCATTTCAAGGGGATGATGATTATCCTTTGGTTACCCACCGGTAGGTAACTCAATCATGAAATTTGCTCATACAGTAGAATCAATTCCAGCCGGCAAACTACAGTTGTGAAAAGGGAGCAGATCAAATGAATTATAAGTTGATTGTCCGTATTCAAGTCAATCAGGATTTTTCATGGAACCTGATATTCCAAAATAGAGCTCACCGCAGCAGCAACAAATTGCACTGCTGCCATTTACTTGCATGTCCATTACTGTTTGTTGGCAAAAAGATTTACCACACCAACTAACTAACTAAAACCATTACATACAAAGCTGGAAGCGTTCCATGCTCCCAGTTTGAAAGTGAAAATTCGAGTCGCACTGTTCAATGCTCTCTCCGATGGGCTCAACCCTATGCATAGTTGTACATGGTAGTACTTACTATGTACCTGTGCACAAAATAACACAATTGGTTGTTGCCATGCTTTTAGTCCATGCAGAGAGGATGTCTGCTGCAACTGGAGGGTAGACTAGACGATATGCATACTTGGCTGCTGTTTTGCAGTGAGTGTGTGGTTGCGAAACCCCGTCTGTCTTGCACTCTATAAAATGGCAGTACTGGACCTATCTTTGGTTCACTTCTCTGGAGAACTTACCTCTGTTAAACAACCTACCTGCACACCGTAAAAACATAGAATTGTAACCCGCTATTGTAGATACATAGCTTTCATCAGGCGCACTAATTCCCACTTGCTCTCATCTTGAAAACTTCTTGCTGCCATTTCAGTGTGCAGTCGCCACTTAAACCTGGCATTCCTCTCCTCCAACTTCTCATGGAGTAGTTAAAAACCAGTTGGGACAAATATATGCATACATTTTGTAGGTTAGATTGGTAGCAAAAGGTATTGTGTGTAAACAAGTACCTTGGTCTGGTTTTAGTTCCACAGTTAGTTAAATTAGTTAGCTACTTTGCTCATCACCGAAGGTCTTTGTGGGGTTCAAGTTTTTTGAACACATTTACTTTAACACACCAGTTGAAGTCGACTGTACTTTCTCCACCAACATCACTACTGTCACTCATTACTAATGCACACACGTGCATTCGGCTTGTGAGTGTAACGGTGAACGGACTCACTTCATTCCTACACATACTTCCTAACTAACTGTCACCTCTACTGTTAACTACTATTTAAAAGCGTCTAGACTTGCGGCTTTTGTGTTCCTTCCCGGGAACATTTAAATTTTAAAATGGATTATGGGAATAATCCATGGAACTTGTGGCTACGTCAGCGCCAATCCGTGTGTCACTCTTTTGCATTCAATCCGGCATATTACTACTACTGTACTGCCAAGGCTGCTCTTCTGAACCAGGTTAGGGTTTACTTTCATTTCTCGGGCCGATTCCTTTCAATCACCCTTACAGGCATAGCGTGACGAATGGCATGTTGCATGTAAATGCACTACCCGGGGTCCGTAGTCTATCCCCATTCATTATATTCTATGCAAATAAGCTGTCAGCTTCATGTGTTGGTTGTGGGTATAGGTTAGTTTCAGATGCAACTCTTTAAACTGTATTTTTCACTTGTGTGTGTGTGCTTAGTAGGTACCCGCAAATTGTCGTGCAAGAGTCGACCACTTTGATTGTTCTCTCATGTGGGAATAATGTCTGTAATTGACTTGGCCACTTGGGGTAACTTGAGCATGCTGGTTTGTCACGCTTCAATAGATCATAAATGCATAGAATGTGATAGTTTTAGACAGGAGAGGACTAAAAATTTTGGAGCATTTATAGTACATCCTGTGGAATTACAATTGCAAATATATGTAGTAAGTAGTGCAGCTCTGTAAAGTGGTATGCATATAGGTAAATACTGGTCTTCTTGAGGCTGTTCTTTCACACAAAAAAACAACTGGTCCAGTATACCTTGTTCGCAAAAAGGAGGTAAATTTTATCCTATCCTACTACACTAATTTATCACACACAGGACAGAAAAAATTTACCTCCTTTTTCCGGATGGTCTATATTTCAGACGTTGAGAAGAAACCCCACTTTATAAGTGCCTTTTGAGTAATCATGTTTTTTTGCTTGTACAATGTAGCTTAATAGTTTATCTACCTAGTGATCAGTGCACAATGACCTTGCAGCTTTTTTACATTCTTGAATATCGGATAATAGACTTGCTGAACTTTTGCAGAGTCTCTAAAGGAAAATGCAAATTGAATTGGAATAAAAGTATTGAGACGTGTTTACACGTGTCCAATGCAAGTTTTCTTGTACATTTACTGGAATTATTTTTTTATAGATGATAACCAAAGAATATTGTTTTTTTACTGTTTGTATTTGTGTTCTAATTACGGCTCAAAACTGCATGAAAATGTTGGTTAAGAAAGACTCAAAGTTGAAAGTTTTTGATTGAAAAGAGAAACTGAATGCATGACTGATAATTTATGACTGATACTTGAATGAAAAAAAAACTCTTCTTATTTTTCAAAACTAAAAAAATGGGACAAGGAAAAAGTTAAACGGCCTTTGCATATGTTCAATTGTAGAAGATTCTCTCACACAGATTTGCATGTCTAATATTAATTTGTAACTGAATCTAATGATACATATCTATCTAGTAAGATTGGCACAAATATGCATGGCCTGTTGGGATTCTCAAAACCAGCGCAGATAAAATATGGCTCCCTCCAGGATGCAATAATTCCTCATGCAACTCGCGTGCACAACTAAATATATATCTACTAAGGTGTGACGAAGCCAAGTTGATGGATATTTCAGTTGGTTTTTCTCCTATATGAAAACAAGTATAGGTAAAATTTTGAGAATTATGCTCGGAATTCAACGAAACGGAATATATATAGTTTTTGTCTTGACAAGCAGCAAGTGGGCGATTTATATCAAGAATACAACCACCTAAATTATGATCGGAAGTCAGTTGAGATCCTAACTTATTTGTTTCTCATTTTATTCCTTCATGGCATTGGGTTCGAATTTAAAGTTTCGATACAACTTTGTGATCAGACAATCTTTCTTGCAACCCGCATGCTAATTCATCTGATGATATTCGCATATCATCTAGCGCAGTACCTTTCGATATTGATGAATAAAGGGACTGTTAAGGCCCTAGGGAATGTAAGCCTAACAAATAGAAACCAACACAATCATCGCAACATCAATTTAATCTGCGAATTCTGATAGTGTCATGCATTTCACATGAATACAAATAATGCTTGTCTTCCGAGTCTTCCCAAATGAGATGAAAGTGAAATAGAGTTTTTTGGTATTATATAGTATGCCCCAAGTATAAAGGGCAGATTGGATTCCTAAAAACTGGCAACCATCCTGTACATTAATTGAGAGTAGGAGTAGATTGTTATAATGATTGTTTGCAAAACACGAAATGGGCTTTTGTACGAGCATAGACGTTTCACTAAATTCGTAATAATTTTAGTTTAAAAAATAGCCGATAAAAAGACTAAGAACTTGTGAAGAGGAATATTTTTTATCGTTAAACTCAAGAATTTATTAGGATTGCATGTTCATTTTGACTTTACATATCAATTGTTTATGAAATTTTTTTGCAAAAAGTTTTGTTATTGAAAATAGACATATGATGTCTATTTTAAATGTGTCAGACAAGTTATGAAACGTACCTCTAAAGAACTAAAACTCACCCAGAATTTATCTTATTCATATTTGCTGGGATTGTACGCTGCTGTCAGATCATTTACAAGTCAACTTAACGCCGTCATTCCGTGCAACCTTTGTCTCAAAACTTCAAATCCCAAATGGAACAATTTGAAATGCTATAGTTACAGTCTGAATATACAGTAGAAATAAATGTTGTCTCAAAATATATATACATAAGCCATGATTGTGTGATCTGACCAGTCGAATCAACTAGCTGATAAAATGAAATCTAACTTAGGGGCATTATCGAGGAAATGTTTGATAGTGTGCAAACTTGGTTTAGACTAATCGCCTTGAAAAAATTTTTGTCTCCCTTTGCCCCACAGTATGACACATGCATTTTTGTCTACTAGTCAGTATTAGGAGCTATGAATCTAATCCAAGTAAATGTAAGCACATTATATAGACGCAAAAATAGCAAAACAAGAATTTTCAAATGAAGCACTCAGTCTTAACTTACCAATGATTGTCTGAAAAGGAGTATGCCATAACTGAAAAATAGCTAGGCTATGGTGGAGTGAAAGGAGGTGAAAAAAGTGGTTTCCACATTTGGCCTTTACGAAGAAATTATTTTTTTATTCTCAACTATTAGACTATGTAGAACTAGCGAGTCTAAACACTTGCTCACCCCGTGATTTCTGCTAGTTACGGTGCAATACGGTTTAGGTACCTTCCTAAAAAATGGTTCCCTTCAAGTACTAGCTGCCAGTACAAACTTATGGAGCTAAGGCGCCTTACAATCTTTTCTGCGTGATAATCCTAGCCCCTGTACAGGAAAACATAATAATCTCCACAACACTGCGAGTCTTTTCTCGTTCTAATAATAAAAATGACAATGTTACCACATTTTAGTACGGAGCCTCCGCCTCCAGTCGTATTTGTGGGTTTTTAGAAAGAGCATTTTACCCAAGCGAATTAATAACCATGTATCTCTGTTAGTTAGTAGCTGTTGTGTTGTGGTTTTTATTAACTGATTCCTAAAATAGTTTTTCAAAAGTCTTATAGTATCGTTGGTTGGTGGAAAGTTTTGCTTCGTCGATAAATCGTTACCAAAAAATTAATGGTATGATATTAGTAAGATCTAAACATTCTTTTTCGTATTGTCAGGTTTTGCCATGGTAGTCAGGCTACTGAATTTAATTAGTTTAGTTAGTTTGGTTTTGGTGTGAAGCTTAGTTTCGGCGAGGAAACGCTCTCTACTTGTGTTTGGTTCATAACTTATTGCTTTTTCTACTCGTAGGAATTTGTAATGATGTTTATTAATGGTCTCCATGTCCATTGTTTATTACAGTCCGCGATGGTGAGAAACAGAAGTAATACGAAGGTTTCTAAGAAGCCTGTGGCACCGTCGCCTGCTCCGACAGCGGCACTTGAGACTCGGACCAATGGCGGACCATCGACTGGCAACAATTTCGGCAAGTTTTTTAATGCTTTTTGGTTTATTTGTCAGTTTTATGCTGCAGTAGAAGTAGGGGATACATTTAGAATGAGACGTGACCACTGGAATCATACAGTCTGTCTATTATCCAGTCTTGTGAATTACTGAATTATCCGATCTTGAGGAATTGAATTACACTTTGAACCTTTCTGTGCAAACTAAAAGTAATTACATGGTAGTCGACATCGACATTGTGGCTTAGCATAGGGTTTTTTTGCTCCTGAAATACAATTCTTTAGTTGATGAACTATGTAGTTGTTAATGGCAACCACTTGATTGCTCATGTCATAATCAATGCAATGAAAATATATGAAAAATTATCGGTGAGTTTGGCAAGCTGAGCAACTGACTTTGGTAGGGGAGTCTAGTCTAGCAAATAAGATTGAAAGGGTGCACTGACTGTCCTTGATTGTTTGACCTAAAGCTCAGCTTCACAAAAGTGCATACAGCAAGCAACACAAACCCACAACTTTCATGATGACTTGAGTTGTAATGTCACGTCAGATTCATGTGGTTAAACAATTAGCAATCGTAAGGGAAAAATTAATCAACCGGTCGATCACTCTGTGCGCTAGTTGCTGTCTTTGAAGTCGAACTGTATGAGTCAGAATTTTTTATTTTAGTTTTTTTGTTTGGTCAGTCTGGTGGCAAAAGTACGAGTGTAAGAACTTTTGTTGCTATAAGTAACACCCATGATATTACTCATAGTGTCTGTAGAATTTTTGTGGTAGTTGATTCTAAACTCGCTAATTGTGTAAATATTAATTCAGATTTGGATATTTGTCCTCAATGTCATTCTCCATTTAATGGTGCCAATCGACGACCTGTGCAAGAGAGCTGTGGGCATGTGAAATGTAGGCTTTGCTTTATCAGCAATGAAGATGGATGCCCTTTGTGTGATAGTTCAATGCCGATCGAACAAAGTAAGAGTTGAATTTTTGTATGCATTCACTTTTTTCAGCTTGGTTTTTTAATTAGCTAGTTTGTTAAACTATTAGTGTTGAAAGTACGTGGGTTTAAAAAAAATATATTCACAGATGCAAAGAAGAGCTTTCATGGTACCGTATCTACAAGAAATGTCAATGCAGACACTTCCTTATCCTATGGTGGAGATGGCAGAGCAGTTACCGAAGGGGGGAGAGGAAGACGCATTCGGCCGGGCTCTTGTAATAACCTGAGTTCTCCCACAGTAATTAATGGATCTGTGAATCCTTCTCAGCTGCCAAACAACAATGATAATAGTTTCCATCACTCAACCATCGATTTTAATACGGTGACTGAGCTGACGGCCCCAAATCTCTCAGTGTATCTACCAGGTAATCAATTAAAGTCTGAGTTGGGGGGTGTCCCTCCAGACTTTTCCCTTCATGACAACTCTCTGCTCCACAATACTTCCTACTCATCGGTGGTTAATGAGGAGTCGGAGTTCAGTAAGTCCCTCATGAACCTGCGATCGGTTGGCATGCAACGGAAAAGTACTCCAGTTCTCAGCCATAACAGCAACAGCAGTGAAATGGGTCTCGGTAAACATTCCGTCGGCCAGCCTGACGATTCAAGTATTGACCACGATGAAACCAGCCGTATCACCTTAAGAAGATCCAGTCGTTCGTCTGTACAAAAAGGATCAACAAGTACACGCTCAAGTAGTTTGGGCTACACTCCTCCGAAAGGAACTTCTTCAGCTATGAGGAATTTCATATCTGATTCTCCTGAATCTAACCTCCCTGACCGCACTAATGATAGGCTGCGTAATATAACTGCCAAGAAACACGATCGAATAGAGTGTGAAAGTCCCCGTATTGAAGTCGTCAGTCTTAGCTCTCTTAAGAAAGGCAGTCAACGTGAGTATCTAAAGAGTAGTCGAAATCGGGGTTCAAGCACCAACATGCATCGACAGCAACCCTCCTCGTCTTCCCAGTCATCTGTGATAACCGGAACTGTTCCATCGAAAAGCAGGCCGGTCCAAATATCTAACAATCGAAAAACGCTCTCCCGAGTTAAGTCTCCTGTGTCTGATAATAAGGAATCGGTTTTCAAAAATTCATCTCACACTACGCTTGAAGCTCCATTTGAAGAAAATCAGCAAGCCTCTCAACTGGATGCATACGATGGGAGTACTTCTAATAAAACCTCTTGCGTTGCGTCATCTAGCAGCAGTTCTAGGAACTCACGTAGATCCAGCCGAAATGAACGGGCATCAGGTTCAAATAACTCCGAAGACTCGGTTGCGGGGAAAAAGAAAAAGCGTTCTCGGGTCGTTATTCAAGACCATATTAGTGTTATTCCTTGTACGTTGAATATTACCAAGTAAACTATTAATTTAAAATTCGAAAGCACATGGCTAAAGTATTAACTTTTATGTATTTCTAGCTGAACGGGTGGGAGAGGATGGAAAAGTTACCACTACCGGTCCTCCAACATATAAATGCACAGTATGTGAAAAAGCATTCAAAACTAAAGCACATATAAAGTATCACGAATTTTGCCGCAATGGAGAAAAACCCTTTAAATGTGGACAATGTGGCCAGGGTTTCATTGCAAAGTCTCATTATGAATACCATTTGAGGACTCACACTGGTAATTTATGTTCTCAAATCCCAAGTCAATTTTTGATACTTTTTTTGTTTAACGAGATTATTTTTTTAATCAGGGGAGAGGCCTTATGTGTGTAAGCAATGCGGCAAAGGATTCAATCAGATGGGGAAAGTGACTAGACATATGCGATCTCATACGGGGGAGAAACCTTTCATTTGTGCTGAATGCGGCCGCGGTTTTGCTAATGCTCAAGCCTTAAGATCTCACATATTAATCCATACTGGTGAAAGACCTTTCGCGTGCAATTATTGTAGTAAAAGGTTCACTGGTATGACCAATTTAAAGAAGCATGTGATCACCCATACAGGTGAGATAAGTTCACTTATAGCTTCATATAGCTTTCACTTCTATCATCAACGCAGAAGACACAGGCGTTAATTCTTAATATTTGAGCTGAAATTTTATGCCTTTTTTAAATTCAATATAGGGGAGCGACCATTTCACTGTAATCATTGTGGGAAGAGCTTTGGTCTCAAGTGGACGTTAGATCTGCATTCACGTACTCACTCCAGTGAAAAACCGTATGCTTGTAGCCAATGTACCAGAGCCTTCTCCAATAGTAAGGACCTCCGTCGTCATCTTATGATTCATTCTGGTAATACTTTAATATGCCTAATTAACACCTTTTTTTTAAATGATGAAGTAATGGTAGTAATTATTCATGTTTTTTTAACATCCAGGCGAGCGACCATTTAAATGTTGGATATGTGGAACGTCATTCCGTCGGAAGGACAATCTGGACCGGCATATTAAAAACACCCATAACCAACCAAAGGAAGTTGCAAAACAACTAGCTAATGAAGCGGCTGCTGAGTACATGGCTAAACTTAAAAGCACTCCAAAATCTTCAACGGGAAATTTACTCGTAACTCGACAGTCCCACTCTCAGGTTTGTAAATTTATTTTTATTTGTATATAATTTGTTTATTTGAAGTTTGGACGCATGTAATTGTACTTCATAAATAGCGTCACTACAATTCTAATTTTTTGTCTTAATATAAAATTTTCAGGATTCGGATGTAGATGTGAAAGAAGAAAGGAACCAGCTCAGTAATGTTCCTTCACCTGCTACGAAAGAAAATGATGCAGAGGAGAAGACTATGTTCGAAAACAAGACTGATGAAGATCCTGACGATGACGAGGTAAGATATTGACAATTTATTCTTATTAATTTACGGGTGTTTTTTAATGAGTTACTGTGAGTCCTACTGACAATGTAAGTCCGAAATGTGTTCGCGAGCAATTTTCTTGAAAACAGACTTGAAGTCTTCCTTATACCTTCTAGTATATGCCTACAAAATATTATAATCCGATGCGGTCGTTGAGCTTCACAATAAC
>Ga0210040_10002678_pt1 | contig 24853 bp, 22 predicted proteins | sample CryGeyCG12114_NA_FD_185462 | JGI IMG/M metagenome (GOLD analysis project Ga0210040, IMG submission 185462) | Groundwater microbial communities from aquifer - Crystal Geyser CG19_WC_8/21/14_NA (SPAdes) (version 2) | ecosystem: Environmental > Aquatic > Deep subsurface > Groundwater | place: USA... | reverse complement strand
GGTGCAGATCGTGAACCTGATCACGGCGTCGGGCTCGCTCAGCATCATCTCCGCGTGCATGGTCCACATCTTGCGCATGCTCTCGTTGACGGACGTGTTCGAGAACTGGTACCTGCACGGGTTCATCGCCTCGTTGATGTTGGCGCACGAGCAGCAGTAGATGGTCACGGACTTGCACATGATGACGACCCTGTGCTCGATCAGCTAGCTGTTGGTCGTTTTGATCGCGGTGCCGTTGCAGTTCCGGACCTAGATCACGCTCGTGTACTTGGACCTCTTCCTGGTGTGCATCGGGAACACGTTCATCTTGTTGAACATGTTCGTCTGCCTGGACCTGATCATGGTCACGGGCGTCATCGGGTAGTCCGTCTTGATCAGGTCCCCGTACTCGTCCTCGATGATGGTCATGGTCGTCATCCCCCTCTTGATCATGATGGTGCACACGTCCCTGATCTGGTGCCTGGTCGGCAGCGTGTTGATGAACTCGTCGTTGCGCATGATGGAGTAGATGAAGGTGCACTCGATGCAGACGACGATCCTCATCGTGGCGATGGGCCTGCTCAGGCCCCTGCACCAGTGCTCGGTCCACAACAGCGACTCGCTCCTGGTCATGGACATGCCGATGAACTTGTTCGAGCACAGGGTGATGTCCTCGTTCACGATCCCGCACATGGTGCAGATGATGCTGTTGCTGATACACATGATCACGATCTCGTTGTTGTACGCGTTCAACACGTGGTCTCGTTCGAGCTTTTGATCGCGATCTAGTACTTGTCCAGGCTCATCTACACGCTCTCTATCGCGTTCATCAGCCTGATCGTCAACCCGGTGTTGGTGCACATCGTGATCTCGAGGACGGCCCTGCACACGACCGTGCCCGGGTTCCTGTTGTTGATCAAGTTCAGGGGCTCGTACGAGTTGATGACGGTGTTCCCGGATATGTGCGAGACCACCGTCCCGTCCCTGTCGTTGTTCCACTTCACCCAGGTCCCGACGTACGCGTTCTCGGTGATGAACTCGCCCGCACGCGCGATGTGGCCCATGGTGTTGTCCACGATCAAGGTCCTGATCGGGTCCGTGGGCAGGTACATGTACACGTACTCGTTGGTGTTCTCGATCGACCTTGTCACCTCGTCCACGTCGATGTCCGGGATGAAGATCTGGCACCGCTCCACGATCATGTTCGAGAACCTGATCCTGGCCTCGCCGGAGGTCCAGGTCCTGGACCTGATCCCGTTCGAGGGCCTGTTCGAGAGCCTGTTCGCCATCGTCTCCCTGGTCTGGCTGGCGTGACCTGAACACGCCGTAAGTCTGGTACACGAGCAACAACCAGCTCCTGGTCGTGAGCATGTTCTACACCATCAGCAAGATCTGCTGCCTCTGCTTGTTGACGACCGTGCCGGAGATCGTGTTGCACAGCATGGGCGAGGTCGAGTTCTTTGATCGTGATCACGATCGTGTGCCCGATCGTCTACTAGCGGCAGTTCGTGCACCCGCACTTGGACGCGGTTTTGTTCAGGATCGGACCACGATCACGTTGACGAGCATCTACACGTCCGTGCCTCTGACGACGGTCGGGATCTTGCTCTCGCTCAGGGGCGTGAACATCAACATCCCCGACTCCAGGGTCCTGCCCGTGAACCCGTTCCTGGTCATGAGCACCAACAAGTCCGTGAACGACCTCCCGTTGATCGCCGTGCTCGAGGACGAGACGTAGATGACGTTGTCGCTCTCGAGCACCCACTTGTTGTAGTCCGCGGGCCAGTCCCCGTGCGTCTTGATCTTCGTGATGAAGAACGCCCTCCAGCTCTCGACCACCTCCGAGCACGAGTCCCCGTTGCCGAACCTGATCATGATCTCGCTGTTCCTCCCGTTCCTGGGCATGGTCACGAAGGTGCTCATCGGCGTGTAGTGGTGCTCGCTCAAGACCTGATCCCCGTCCTGACCGTGACGGCGATCGCGTTTTTGATCGTGTTGATGTCCTCGCTGAAGAGCATGTCCGTCATCCTGACCCCGATCGTGAAGACGATCATGACCGTGTTCTTGTACGTCTAGATCTGCACGCCCTTGACCTTGGCCGGGACGGTGACCCCCTTCATGGGCTCGTGCCTGATCTCGGCCCAGTTGGTGACCGTGTTCCCGAACTCATTCGTGTTCATGAACGTGGCCGTGATCATCTCGATCAACGGGTTCCTCTCGTTCTGCGGCATCGAGATCCTGCCCCAGGACGACTCCTCGTCGGTCCACACGCCGTACTGCTCGGGCCAGTCGCTGTGCCTCATCATCTTCTCGATGAAGAACCTCTTCCACCCCCTGATCGTCTTCTCGTCCGCGTCGCTGTTCCCGAGCGCGACCATGACCTTGTCGCACGTCCTGTTGTTGTTGATGTCCATGATCACCGCCGTGTTCGCGCCCATGTGCCCCCTCAAGAGCCCCGTCCGACACCCCATCACGGTCTTCCGCATGAACACGAGCACGGACTAGACGATCCCCGAGTCCATCCTCCTCATCGTCTTCAGGAACGCGACCATCTCCGAGTTCATGACCGCCTTGACGATCTCGAGCACGGACGGGTAGAGGACCGGGATCTCGTGCGGGGACCCGGAGAACTGCATGGACCCGTTCCCGTACAAGGTGAGGGACGTGGACCTCCTCCCGTCGAGGCTCGTCTGCACCTTCAGCCTCGTGGACGTCGTCGTGATCAAGGACGCGGTCGCGCCCGTCTTCGTGTTCATCACCCTGTTGTAGTTCGAAATCATGTTGATCGACTCGGGCGTCATGATCATGTGGATCACGCTCATGCCCGTCTTGTGGATCGCGAACAGGAACGAGGGGCCGCACAGGTTGCAGCTCATGCACGCGGGGTTGCCGGCGCCCTTGTTCATCAGCTCCATCCAGGTCAGCCACCCGGCCCACCTCCCCTTGATCTCGTTGTTCACGACCGTCGGCTGGTGCGTGGTGGTGGTCAAGGGCTCGATCACGTTCAACATCTCGATGAAGTTCGTCTTGGCGTCCGCGACGTTGAGCGTGTTCCCCTTGATGCACACGGTCGCGATGACGGGCTCGATCGTCCACATCGTCACGGTCGTGTCCCCGTTCGACCACCTCTCGAGCGACAAGATCCTCCTCAGGGTATCCTCGACCTCGGGTACGAACCCCATCGAGCGCCTGAACGAGGACATGATCTCGTACGTGAAGATGTCGACGCTCGGGATGCCCCTCTGCCTGAAGAGCAGGGACAGGTACTCCCTCGAGATGCCGTTCGTGTACGTGTTCTCGAGCATGAGCCTCTGCGTGCTGACGGTCTTGATCGCCTTCGACCTCCTGTCCCTCTCCTGGGTCTCACTCGCGCTCCTGTTCTGCTTCAGGGTCCCGTGCGTGTACGAGCCGCTGTACTTCCACACGTTCATGATGGCGGTCGCGATGATGGACGTGCTGGTGTTGACGGTCCCAGTAGAACTTGACGCCCGCAGAACCTCGACACGACCACGACCACGATGACGTCCTTGACCGTGAAGAAGTTCTCGAACGTGAGCACCATCCCGGCTCTGGCCAAGTTCGGGTCCATGGTCGCCGACGCGCACAAGATCATCATCGCGAGCGGGGAGAACTGCAGGGACTTCGCCGTGATCGCGGAGTTGATGATGATGATGTCCGTGTCCAGGAAGTGCAACCACAAGTCGAGCACGAACAGGAACTCCATCTCGTACGAGAGGGTGCCCGCGAACATCAACACGATCGCGACCCAGTTCGAGATGATGAACATGAACATGACCACGTCCACGATCAGGAACACGCCGACGAGGCACAACAGGGTCACGAGCGCGATCATCCAGACGATCCAGACCATCACCGACTTCTCGACCAGGATCGACAACGTGAAGACGAACGTGATCGTGATCACCAACGTGCACAGCACGATGTACGCGGCCGTGATCGTGTTCGCCTTCAGGAACGTGTACGTGAGCAAGGGCTGGGGCACGAACGTGAAGATGATCATCATGGCGGGCGCGGATACGATCGAGTCGATGAACTTCTACATGGGCGTGATCGAGTCCGTGGAGCTGGTCTTGTCGACGGACAGGGTGATGGACACGTACAGGGTCATGAGCAGCAACGCCAACTCGAACATGACCGTGGAGACGTACATGACCGAGGTCGCGAGGATGTGCACGTCCGTCAGCCCCTGCAGGAACACGGTCTTGTGCTGGATCACGAACCTGAACACGTACGCGTCCGTCGGCATCATCAACGACATCATCCCGAGGTCGAGCTCGATCATGGAGGCGGTCCCGTGCTCGGACCCGAGCTCGAACATGGTCAGGATCGTCACCACCACCGTCAGCGACAACACGTTCGACAACAGGGTGGCGATCATCAACAACATCCCGAACCCGTTCTCGTGCTTGAGGTGGTTCAACAACATGATCAGGCACATGGACATCAGCGGGATGTGCTTCGACTGCACGGCCGCGTACATGGTCGCGAAGCCGATGATCGACTCGATCGGGTCGAAGGACGAGGTCATCAGCGTGAACGCAGGCGTGGACGAGCTGCCCAGCTACTTCGCCATCGTGAGCACGGTCGGGCTAGTCAACTTGATCGACAGATGACCGCGATCATGGCCACCAACGTGTTCACGGACGCGATTGAGAAGCTCAGGTCGTGCGCGACGGTCGGCGTGGAGATGGACGCGAGGCCCAGCCCGATGAGAACCACGATCTCGATCAGCCGCACGAAGATGAACGAGATGGTGAGGTCGTACGCGTTGATGTACAGGTTGGCGCACCAGTGCTGGTCGAACCTCCCGGAGGCGCCCTGCGACGAGAAGACGTACGTGTTCATGTGGATGATGGCGGCCGACGACTACGAGGTGAACCACGGCACCATCGCGTGGGAGGGCTCGAACGCCAACACGTTCGTGCACCTGTGGTCGATCATCGACAGGATGAGGATCCCGCTCGAGAACGCGAAGATGAACTGGGTGATCGGCACGAGGAACTGCGCGAGCTACTGCGACACCACCGGCATGACCGGGCCCCTCGACGCGCACATGTACCCGCCCGAGTACACGACCCCGACCCAGATCACGTCCATCGACGACAATCCGATGCCGATGACGTACAAGAACGTGACCGAGGAGTTTTGCTCGTTCTACGACTTCAACGCGAGCAACATTACGATCCCGCCCGAGATCGTGATCACCGCCTCCGACATGGAGAGGATCAACAACGAGTTCATCAGATCGACACGTCCGAGCGCCTCATCGAGAACGGGGCCACGTTCCTGAGCGTGTCGATGTTCTTCTTGTCGGTCAGCTCCGACTCCTTCATCTCGCTCACCATCTTGGCCACGACCGCCGGCTGCTTCATGCCCGAGATCCTGTAGTTGACGTACTTCACGAGCGCGTCCGCCTTCAAAATCGAGCACCAGACCTCCCACGGGTTCGGGGTCGAGCTCATGTTGGTGCCCGAGGACATGGCGAAGATCGAGATGGGCTCCGGGTTGTTCTCCACGTTGATGCTCCTGGCCACCGGCGTGATCAGGTTCGTGATCAACTGCGAGATGGGGTGCACGAATGCCTCCGGGACCAGGGACGCGTACTTGATGACGTTGTTGATGATGCTCATGACGTCCTTGCCGTCCGTGAACTTCAACATCTTCACCCACGTGTCGGCGTCCGAGATCGGGATGTCGGTCTTGTCCATCCTCGAGATCACGTTCGAGAGGTACGTCGTGGTCGGGTCCTTGACGCCGGGGAGCCTCTTGTGCATGGTCGCGCTGTAGATCGCCGGCATGATCGTGATGCAGTTCTTGACCACGGCCGCCTCGTCGATCATGACCATGTCCCTGCCCGACTTCGCGATGTAGTACCTGGCCGCCGCGATCAACAACGACCCCAACGCGGTCCCCCACACGTCCTTGTTCCTCACGTAGCCCATACTCGCGGTCGCGGACGAGCTCTTCAGCCCGTTCCTGCTCATCATCATGTTCATCTTCGTGTTCCTCGGCGTCGTCATGAACGGGTTGTCGTTCGAGTCCGAGACGACGCTGCTGGTTGTGCTGATGTTCACCATCGAGTTGGTGTCCGCGTCCATCTCCGTCTTCACGTCCGGGGGCGTCATCTTGAAGAAGTTGCTCTCCTCGACCTTGGCCACGCTCCTGTTCCTCTCCGCGGTCATGATGTTGATCAACGGCGTGATCTTGCCCATCAGGTCGTTCATGATCCTCTTCGTGTCGGTGACCTCGGCCCTCATGTCGTTGATCTGGTTCTGCAGGTGCACGATCGGGTCCGAGTTGGTGATCGTGATCGACCTCGTCGCCGTGGCCGTGTCGGCGGTGGTGTCCGTGTTGCCGTCGGCGCTCGTGTCGATGCTGTCGACCACGGACCTGATCTCCTCGAAGTCGTCCATCGCGATGACGTGCCTGGAGATCAACAACTTCAAGCCGAACACCCTGTTGACGATCCTCACGAGTACCGAGAGCGGGGCTTATCGTGTACTAGAGGATCGTCATCATCAGCAGGATCACGATCATGAACTGCGACATCATGGGGGTCGCCGGCGAGGTGGGGCCGAGACCGCGAACGGGGACGCCATCGCTATCACGATCCCAAGCCCGGTTCTCCGCGAAGACGAACGGCATCACCATCGACTTCATGAGGTCGAACCCGATGATCAACATGTTCTCGAACCCGAACGTGAGGTCGAACACGTTCAGGGGCTGCGCCGAGCCCGGGTGCCTCGTCAGCTCGGAGGTCGCGGAGTTCAACGCGATGACGATGAGGACCGGGTTGTCGTACTGCCTCAAGCACGTGAAGGCGAACGAGCTCACGCAGAAGACCCAGAACAAGGAGGTGATCGTCAACAAGACCCTCATCTTCTACGACATCGAGATGAGCAGGGACGGCGAGATCGAGCAGCTGGGGGCGTGCGTGCAGCCGAGCATCGACTTCAGCGCCATCATCAGGACGTCCGTGAGGTCCAACTCGAGCCCGTTCTTGAAGCAGATCCCGGCCAAGACCTGGAACGTGCTGGCGGAGGAGCCCAGGAGCGCGATGATGAGGTTCAACGCGTGGATCATGGCGACCCACGACAGGCTCTCGGGCGGCGACACGAACCCATCGAACATCATGCTCGCGGCCCACTACGGCTCGTGCCACGATCACGTCCACGTCCTCAAGGCGATGATGAAGTGGGGGATCAACCCGCCCAACTACCTGCTCGTGGACACGCTCGCGATCTTCAAGACGATCAAGGGGACGAACGAGCCCGCGACCCTGAGCACGTTGGTGACCAAGTACGCCCCCTGGGTCGACCACACGGCGCACGACGCGGACAGCGACGCGGATGCGCTGAGGGTCGTGAGTACGATCGCGTTCAGGGACACGAAGACGGCCTGCTACGCGTTCTCGATCGCGTGCTCGGAGTTCATGGCGAGGTCGGGCTTGAGCATGTACTCGCCGACGCCCATGACCACGACCACCTACAAGACCACGCCCAGCTTCCTGTCCAGGAGCAGGTCCGGGAGCTCGGACAAGAACACGGTCACCAGCAGGAGCTCGTTCTAGATCGTGGTCGAGTTTTCGTCGATCGTCGTCATCACGTCCATGTCCACCACCGTGATCGCGATCAAAATCGCCGTCGTGAGGGCGTTCTAGTCCTCGTCGGGGTCGTCGCTGTCGGTCTCGTCGTCGTCATCGTCCATGTTCTCGTCCTCGTTCAGCCTCTTGAAGAACTCGACGATCGAGGTGTCGCTCATCAGCGCGTCCGAGAAGAGGTCCGAGCAGTCGGTCAGCTCGTCGGTCGACATCGAGCCCATGCACGCGATCATGGAGTTGACCTCGTCCGCGCTGGGGTTCGAGCCGTCGTTCATGATCATGCGCTGGGACACGATCGTCATCATGACCTCGAACAAGTTCGTGTTGAAGTTCTCGATCCTGAACCCGAACGACTTCATCTTCGAGATCGCGCCCGGGCCCGTGATCGCAGTGTCGAACCCGAACGACTTGATGGACTTGCTCAAGAACGCGGTCGCGATCGTGTCGTACCTCTTGTCCCCGGTCACGACCAAGTTCGTGTTCATGACCGTGTCCGCGTTCGAGCTGGCGCTCCGGGTCGTGTTCGTCTCGAAGGGGTTGGCCGCGTTGGCGCTCATGGTCGGGTTCGCGATGGTGTTGGTGCTCCCGGTCGTGTCAGCGCTCCTCATCGCTGGCCCGTACACGTACTGCTTCATGGTCGTGCCGTCGTCCTTCCTCAACAACGGGGCCACCGGCATGGTCTCGTGCTCGTAGATGCCCCTGTCCCCCTCGATGACCGCGGGCATGGCCTCCATCATGCCCTTGGCCGTCTCCATCTTCTCCATCACGTCCCCGCAGAACTCCTCGAACGACGTGACGAACTCGACCGCGTCCTCCCTCGTGTCGTCGGTGATGATCCCGACCTTGGACATCATGTCCATCAGGTGCGACTGTCTCTCCACGATCACCTTCATGTCCTCGGACACCTGCTTGTACGCGATCATCATCTCGTTGCACCTCAGGTTCATGCTGTCGACGATGATCACCTGCTGCGACACGCCCTTGCCGGTGGGGTCGAGCAACTGCCCGAGCTGGCTCCTCTTCGTGAACCCGTAGGGGCCGTCGCTCTTGTACTCGTTCCTGTTCTGGCCGTAGTTCGTGTTCTGGCTCCCGCCCCCGCTGCCGGTCGCGCTCGCGCTGGCCTCGATGTTCTCGAACGGGTTCATGATCACGCCCGCGGTGGTGTTCGTGGTCGTGGACATGGTCTCGGTGTGGAACGCGTTGTCGTCGATGCCCCCGGGCCCGTTGCCGCTCTCCTTCACGGCCATGTCGTTCATCATGCTCTCGAGGTCGTAGTCGGACATCTTCGTGTACAGGATCTCGATCGAGGAGGTGAACTGGTTCAAGAGCTGGTCGGGTTCCCGGTCTGCTAGAAGCCCAACGGCGTGAGCCACACATGCCGAGTCCACGATCCTGTCCAAGACCGCGGGCGGGTAGATCTTCCAGTCGTAGCCCGTCTTCGGGGTCGGGTACATCTCCCTGCACGCGATCGTCTCGATGATCGACTCCGCGTTGGTGATGGCGTTGTTGATCAGGTCCTTGCTCTTGATCTTGGTCACGCTCATCCTCGAGATGGCGGCCGGGTTCACCATCCTCAACAGGTTCATGTTCGAGCTCATGGTCGGGTACGAGCTCATGGCGTCGTTGATGGTCCTGTCCGTGGAGGCGCCCATGGACACGACCGTGATCTTCATCCCGACCCTGCCGTGGATCTCGACGATGTTCGCCAGCCACTCCGAGAACAGGGACATGCTCAGGCACGTCTTGGCGACGCTGCTGGTGATCACGGGCGAGGAGTTGACGAAGGAGACGCCCGCCTCCGTGCACGCGTACGAGCACCTCAGCATCATCGCGAACTTGGACGCGTACTCCAACGAGGACTTGACCCTGGCCGTGTTCGTCATCATCAACCTGTTCACGTTCGTCATCTCGATCCTGGACGCGCACAAGCCCATGATCTGGCTCATGATCTGGACCGAGGGCGTGGGCCCGATGCACATCGCGGGGGAGTACGCCAGCGCAGTCGCGAACGGGGGCAGGATGCCGTTCTCGTACGGGGAGATGCCCACGCACACGCACCTGGTCGGGGTCGAGTTCGCGATCGCCAACATGCCCCTGGCGATGTCCGGGTACGTGACCGTGTCCGACACCGTGTGCAGGCCCCTGAGCATCTTCATCGTCGCGTCCACGCACATCGACCTCACCGCCTCCTGGGTCTTGGTCACGTTCTCGGTGTTCGCCTTCTGCCTCTTCCTCTCCCCCATCGCGAGCACCCTCTCGGTCAAGTAGCTGTTCATGTTCGTGACCGTGGTCGTGTTCGCGTTTTTAAACGGGTTCTGCATCAGGGACGACAACACGAGCAAGGCCAAGACGACGAAGACGGGCTAGTAGACCACCACCGACACGATGACGAAGATGAACATGTTCGCGATCTACACGAGGAGGCCGCTGGAGTTCGAGCCCGCGGGGGCGTTGTTCGAGATGGCCGCGTTGACGCCGAAGAACGGGTTCGTGCCGACGTTGTTGAACGAGCCCGCGGTGTTGCTGAACATCGAGTCCATGCCCGAGACCTGCTCGAGGACCTCGGAGTCGCCGAAGATGTCGTCGGAGACCTCGAACCCGGTCGCGCCGGCCTGCGGGGGGCTGTGGTAGTTCACCTTCTTGATGTGGAACATGTTGTGGATCTTGATCGACAGCTCGTACTTGCCGGGGTCCGGGATCAGCTTGCCGCCCTCCAACTTGGTCTCGTTGGCGACCGAGATCGCGACACAGGCCACTCCGATCGAGCTCATGTTCCCGAGCATGCGGATGGCCTCGTTCAGCTTGAAGGTGTTGACCTTGGCGTTGCCCTTGCCCTTGTAGATGAAGTTGCCCGGGCTCCCGGTCACGCCCCACGACGCGTTCAGCCAGTAGTACCCGTCCGTGATCGACACCCCCTCCATCAACGAGGGCATGCTCGCCTTCAACGTCTCGAAGATCGGGAGGAACGAGGCCTTGGGCAAGCCGATGCGCGCGAAGTCGTACCCGATCCTCCTCTCGGGCTTGCCGTTGATGATCCTCGGGGGCTTGTTCATGATGGCGTCCGGGACCGTCTCGATGACCACGTCCCTGCTCGTCCACTGGTTGAGGAGCCAGTTCGAGCCCTTCATCACGACGTCGGAGTAGACCTTGTTCTTGCCCGTCTTCTCGTCCGGCTTCACCTTCCCCAGCCCGAGCTTGAAGAGGTCCCAGTTGGCGACCGGGAGGATGGCCGCGGGCCTGGTCAGGACGGAGCCGTCGGACGCGGTCGTGACGTACATCCTCTCCGGGTCCGAGACGCTCCTCCTGGTGTCGGCCATGATCGTGGTCCCCAACCTCTTGTTGCTGAGGGTCGCGAAGTGCTGCAACTGCTCGGTCGTCCACTCGGGCTCGCACGCGGACGAGCCGATGTTGGAGCCCTCGACCTGGATCTTGGACGGCGTCATGTTCGCGTTGACGATCGTGGGGGTGGGCTTGGTCGTGTTGGTGATCACGTTGGTGTTGTCGCTCGGGTTCACCTGCCTGTTCGCGTTCGCGTTGCCGCTTGGGGCGGAGACCTGGCTCGCGCTCCTGTTCGACTTGAACCTCGACATCGGGTTCCTGATCGGGGCCTTGGACTTGGGCGTCTCAGCGGGCGGGCTCTTGTTCGCGGTGCTCTCCGTGTTGGCGGCCGTGTTCGTGGGCATGTCGTCCTCCGAGTCCGTGCCCATGGCGTCCATCAAGGCGTCCCTCCTGCTGTTGTCGTCGTTCAGGTCCATGGGCCTGGCCGCGATCTGGTTGTTGGCGGACGACACGTTCGTGCTCTCGTTCGCGGACATGGTTGTGTTCTCGTTCGGGTTGGTGTCCGTGTCCGTGAAGTTGTTCGTGTTCTGCCTGCACGATCTACACGGTGCCGTCATCGTGTGCTCGATCTTGTTCGTGGTCGCGTTTTTGTGCGCGTCCGTGATCTAGTAGTCGACCAGCATCCCCCTCTCCAGCAAGGACTGGAGGTCGATCACGCCCTTGTTCGCGGTCCTCCTCTTGTTGATGACCTCGATGCCGTGCTCGGTCAAGCTGATCCCCCTCTTCCTGATCGAGTTGATGTACGGGCACCCCGGCTCGGGGAAGGTCACGAGGCTGGGCGACATCGCGGCGAAGGCCGAGCACAACTTCCTGGCTGTGATCCCGCACCTCATCGCCATCGCGCACGTGGCTGCGATCATGTCCGACCTCGAGCTCGCGACGTCGTAGACGAGCCCGGCCGTCATCTTGTTGACGTTCTTCCTGAAGACCGTGTACAGGGCGATGGGCAAGGACACGGGCGGGTACTCGAAGGCGATGGCGACGGAGATGGCGTACGAGATGAACTTGATCGCGATCTGGTTCGTGATCTCCGACCTGTCGAGCGGCTTGAACTTGTTCAGGTTCTTCTTCATGTGGTAGACCACGAGCCTCCTCCCGATGCTGTTGTTCACGGCGGACTTCTCGTAGAACGGGATGTGGTTCGAGATGACGATCGCGGTCTGAGAGAGGTACCCGGTCCTGCCCTCCATCGTGATCGGGGCCTCGGACGTCCACCTCTTGATGTTGTTGTACGAGAACCCGTCCTCGATCTTGCACTCGTCGCAGATCAGGATCCTCTTCTGGCACAGGTTCATCACCATGTCCGCGTTCGGCCACACGCTCTTGGACCCGAACAAGTCCTCGTTGACCCACACGACCGCGTTCGACAGGATCCTCGTGATCGCCTCCGCGAGCTTGGTCTTGCCCTCGTGCCCCTCCCTGCCGAAGAACACGATGACGGACGGGTTCGTGACCCTGTCGATGACCGCCTTCCCGATCCTCCACAAAAAGTCGAGCTTCTGGTCGTACCTCAGCGGGAGGAGGATCTTGGTGATGATCTCGTCGTCGGCGTCGATCTCGACCCTGGTCGGGATGACCACCGGGTTGGGGAACGTGATCGGGGACGTGACGAAGGTGAAGATCCTGTCGTAGATCGGGTCCTTGCCCCCGTTGTCGATGACGCGCTCGTGCGGGAAGAAGTAGACGATCGGGCCGTCAGACGCGTACTCGCAGACGAACCTGAGCCTGAACGTGCCGATGCACACGCTGGGCTGCACCATCCCCATCGGGAACGAGGTCTGCTCCGCCAACGCGTACGCCCACTTGAGCGCCTTCGAGTAGTTGACGGGGGCGTTGATGCCGGTCATGTCCAGGAGCTCGTACCCGGCCACCTCCGAGTACAGCTGCGACCAGGCGCCGATGCCCGCGCAGAAGAGGTAGTGCGTGATCCCGTCCGTCACCACGAGCCTCCCCTGGTACAACTTCTCGACCAAGGCCTTCTGCGCGGGCTTCAAGTTGGTCGACAGCGGGCCCCACAACGGGAACCCGTCGATGAACCACGTCACGCCCGAGGTCGTGATCAACTCCGAGTTCGTGTTCTTCATCGTGACCGTCACCTCCGACCCGTCCGTCTCTATGATCGTCGTCGTGTTCGTGGTGTCGGTGGTCATGGTGACCAGGTCTGGCAGCGCACGATAGACGCCAGCACGAACACCCACATCAACGCGATCGACAGCATGAACGTGATCAAGGTCCCGTGCAGCAGCAAGGACATCGAGCTGTTCGAGATCGAGGGGACGACCGACAACGAGGGCATGACCAGGCTCATGAACGCGGGGTGGGTGATCATCACGAGCTGGATCGACAACGTGGTCAAGATCCCGAAGCAGGTGGCGACCGTGTGCGTCGAGGGGATCTCGTTCAGGATGGCACGCTCGAACACGAGGTTGATCGTGAAGGCGAACATCTACGTCAACGTGCCCATGGACGTGATCGTGAACGTGGACACCGACGTGAACAACTGCAAGCCCATGATCGTCCCCTCGGCCTCTAACGAGCTCAGGCTGATGCAGCTGGCCTCGATCGCGGGGTTCGGCACGGGCTCTGGCGGCGGCCCGGGCTCCATCGAGGCCGCGACTCCGCCCGTCTTCTCGGTCGTCGGCCTCGACATCGAGGTGACCACGCACACGAGGAAGGGCGCGATGCCGCTCCCACACGACAGGATCATCAGCATCACGATCTCCAACGGGGGCTGGCACGAGGACTCGATCGACGACGTGTGCTACTGCATCTACACGTTCGGCTCCCACAACGAGGTCGAGACCAAGGACGGGAGGAAGCCCGTGTTCGTGAAGGTCGGCTCGTCCTCGATGGCGGTCATGAAGACGTACGAGATCTTGAACATGCTCTCGCCCGACTTCGTGAACGTGCACAACGGCTTCGGCTTCGACCTGCAGAGGATGGCGACCCACTCCGCGCTCGTGAACGGGTTGACGGACACCTTCGAGAACAGGAAGCTGGGCAACACCGGGGAGGCGATCTGGTGGAGGCTGAAGAACGGGATCTCGTTCGTGGACTCGATGTACGACATCGACAAGTACTTGAGGAGGGACTGGCCCTCGATCGGGCTCGCGGCGGTGGGCAACAGGCTCGGCTTGCCCCCGAAGTTGGACGTGGACGAGATGTCGGTCGACGTCACCGACGACTACGACGTCACGAACATGCTCCTGTACAACGCCAGGGACTCGGACTTGCACGCGTGGGTGGTCAGAAAGATGAACACGTGCGAGAGGTACTTCATGCTCGCGGGCACGTCGAGGAGCCCGATCTGGGACGCGATCGCGGGCAACACCGGGAACATGATGTTCTGCTACCAGTCGAGCGTGGCCCTGTCCAAGAACGCGTGCCTGGACCTGAGCAAGAACGACGACGTCGACGAGAGGGAGTTCGAGGGCGGGTTCGTGCTGGAGCCCAAGCCCGGGTGCTACAAGGGGGTCGTGGTCATCGACGGGAACTCGTTGTACGGCTCGATCATGGGCAAGCTCGGGGTCTTCATCAACACGTGCTCGTCAGCCGCCTCGGCTCACGAACTCGAGCATAAGCTCGGTCGTGATCTCCGTGGTGTACTCGATCGAGTTGAGGTTGGCGACGTGATCGAGTGCGACGACATGGTCCTGATGAGGTCCGAGGACATGTTCCTGTCCATCACGAGGTCCGGGCCCACGATGCTGACCGCGATCATTGACGAGCTCATCAACAAGAGGAAGAAGGCGAAGGCGGACGGGAACTCCGACAGGGCGTGGGCCTACAAGCTGCTCCTGGTCAGCGTCTACGGCGCGATGGGAAGCAGGCACGGGATCATCAGCTCGAAGACGTGCGCGGAGATCACCACGTACGCGGCCAGGTACTACCTCAAGTGCATGATCAAGGCGGCCAAGTCGTGCGGGTACGAGGTGCTGTACGGGGACACAGACTCGATCTTCGTGTGGGTCAAGGGCGCGACCGAGACCGCGTGCAACACCGCGGGCATGAAGGTGAAGACGGCCATCAGCAAGATGATGAAGAAGACCGTGTTCGCGAGCGTGGGCGCGGACGTCAAGGGGAACTACTCGTCGATCGTGATCTCGGCCAAGAAGAAGTACGAGGCCGTGATGTGGGACGGGGAGCTGGAGACGAAGGGGCTCGCGATGGTGAAGAAGGACTCGCTCCCGATCGTGAGATTCAGCCTGGCCGAGGTCATGAAGGTGCTCAACAGCGACGACACCGACAAGATCAAGAACGAGAAGCTGGTGATGCTGATGGGGAAGATCATGATCGCGCTCCAGGACAACAAGATCCCCACGAGGGCGCAGGTCACCGAGGTCAAGATCAACGGCCAGCCCAACTACAAGTACGTGGACACGAGCATGAAGAAGAGGAACGTCCTGATCGACATGGGGATCAAGCCGACGGACGTGAGCAAGAGGTGGGTCGCGAAGAGGATAGCGAGCGCGGTCGACTCCGTGTTGGTGCCGATGAACCTGAGCAACTTCTCGCAGTTGATCTTCGCCTACGAGTCGAGGAGGATCGTGTCGGGAATCAGAACGTGCACGAGGACATGATCGTGGTCATCACCGCGGACGTGATCTGGGTGCCGGCAGGATTTTGAACGCGTACATGGACGCAGCCATGAACCCGTTCGAGTTGATCTACACGTCCGACGTCGAGACCGTGGACACGAACATGCTCGCACAGAGGGACGTGACCACGGGCGCGGACAAAAACGGGAGCACCGTCACGAGTTGGGCGAGCACGCGTACATCCTCTCCGCCACGTTCCTGCACGTGTGCACCAACATCATCCCGATCACGGTCATCATCGTCATCACGATCATGGACAGGAACAAGTACGTGTTCTTCCACGCGCTCGGGGACGAGAACGAGGAGTTCAACCAGTGGTACGTCACGACCTTCAACGGCAACGGGGGCGTGTTCGTTAGCGTGGAGCAGTTCGTGGCCTACAGCAAGGCCGTGTTCTTCAACGACATCGTCGCCGCGAAGATCATCACCAGCATGTTCACGGCCGACGCCTCGGTCTACAGGTCGATCGCGACCACGATCTTGGGCTTCAACAAGGCCAGGTGGGACATCATCGCCACGGACACGTTCATCAACGCCAACTACTTCAAGTTCGTGAGCGACCCCATCTTGACGGCCAAGCTCATCAACACCGGCAACAAGACGATCGTCAACTGCAACCCGAACGACAGGACGTGGGGGATCGGGTTCACGGAGAGAGACGCGATCGCCAACGTCAACTCGTGGGGGAGCAACAGGCTGGGCGAGATCCTGATGGTGGTGAGGGACATGCTCGTCAGCGACTCCATCAGCACGACCACACACTTGTAGATCGGCGCGGTCTCGGTCGGGGACAAAAACGGGCCCATGCCGCGACGCTGATCGTGCACACCTCACCGACACGACCGCGAACATGTGCAAGAACCTCAAGCTGTTCTGCCCCGAGCACGGGGACTACTACGACCAGGAGTTCGCGACCTGCGACGACTACGTGACCACGGGCGAGTGCATCTCCACCAGGACGAACAAGGTCCCGAACAAGAAGAGGACCACGGTGTGCAACGCCTGCTCCGGCAGGAACATGAGGCCGCCCTCGATCATCAGCGTGGAGGAGGTCGAGACCGCCAACCCCACCCCGAACACCAACGCGAAGAAGAGCAAGCACGGGAGGAGGAGCACGCAGCAGCCCATCTACGAGGACATCGACGAGGACATCAACACGACCAGCTCCGCGAGGTTGAGCAGGACCAACACCGCGTCGACGTCCGCGACCGGGTACACGACCGCCAGCCAGAGCCCGAGGAGGTACAGGACCGCGTCGATCAGCGCGGAGAAGTACGAGAAGGTGCCCAAGGCCGCGAGGACGATGTGGAGCATGATGGGGCTCGTGAAGCCGGACACGAGGTCGAACAAGCACAGGCTCATGTTCAAGATGAACTAGATGAGCGCGATCATGAATACGAACGTGATGACGAACGTGATGACGCCTAAAATCGCGCTGAGGGACACGGTTGGGGCCGGAGCGGCGTGCTTCGTGACCAACATCGACTCGAACATGTGCATGATCACGATCAGGAAGTGCCGCAGGTGCAGCAGCGAGGACTCGTCCACGTTCGTGCTGTGCGACGGGGGCACGACGGGGCACGTGTGCGTGGGCCCCAGCACCAGCTCGGGCATGGCGTACCTCAAGATCGACAACGCGGGCAACAACTCGATCCCCAAGGCGGACATGACCACCATCGTGCCCAGCACCGTCATCCTGATCAAGAGCAGGGAGTGCAGCGTGTGCTCGGACCCGGTGTAGGTCGCGACGATCGCCACGCACAAAACGCGCTCCTGATGATCACCACGGCTGGGGATGCGGGCTTGTCGAACACCGCGAGCATGACGACCAACACGAACACGATCGAGAACACGGCCCAGTTGACGTCCCTGCCAACGTTCACGAGGAGGTTCCCGAAGGAGGTCGACTTCCTGCTCCCGTTGAGGCACTCGATGAGGTTCTACGCGGCGGACGGGGGCTCGGTCGTCACCTCCGACGAGAGCCCGGAGACGGACTCGGGCGAGCTCGCGACCGGGGAGATGTACGCGATGGCGATCCAGGTCCCGATCTGCGGCCACGCCACGTTCGTCACCAACGACAAGGGCAGCACGGGGTTCATGCAGGTGTGTGAGCCGGTCTACGAGCACATGAACTCGGTCATGATGATCAACGCGATCCAGATCGTGAATTCGAGCCCATTGAAGTGGGTGAACAGGTTCGAGAACAGGGAGATGGTCCCGACTGCGCCCCCGAACATGTTCATGGCCAGGACGTCGTTCGCGTACCAGAGCCACGGACCACTTCTGGCCTACACGAACACCGCCGCGACCGAGGCCGCCAACTACAGCGGGGACAGCGTCTTCTGGAGGAGCTTGTTCCCGCCCATGGAGCCGATCGACTGCCACTACGGGCTCGCGGGTCTGCTGTACGGCAACAACGTCATCTCGATGGGGGACTCGTGCGGGAGCGACGACAACGCCGTGATCGAGGTCAGGACCCCGAAGGCGGACCACCGCGGGTTCATCGACGTGTGCTTCACCCCGCAGTCGAAGGGGGCCGGGCGCGTGAGGATGTTGGCGTTCGGGGTCTCCATCAGGACGATGACCAAGAGGACGGTCGTGTTGGCGTCCAGGCTGATCTCCGTGGTCGGGTGCCAGATCGGGACCGGGTTCGGCGACTGGGTCCTGCGCTGCATGGGGTTCACGACGATGATCACGCTCGACGACGTCATGAAGATCGTGACCGAGTGGAAGACCATGAACGAGTTCAACATGCCGACCGTGCACGTGTTCGAGAACTTGAAGGTGATCGTCATCTCCATCACGAGCGGGGTGTTGATCAGGCCCATGCGCACGATCGTCAGCAACGGCGAGTTCATCAGGCAGGGCCCGTTCGTCGACTCGATGTGCGTCTACCACTCGGACACGATGAAGTTCGCCAACTTGACCTTCCCCGACCCCGAGATCGAGCCCATGCAGTTCTCCTCGACGTCGTGCCTGATCGTGCCGTTCTTCAGGTGGACGACCGAGCCCAGGATCAACCTCGGGATCCAGATGACAATGCAGGGCATGAACACGTTCCCCATCAAGGGCGACGCCACGATCGTGTCCCTCGGCAGGAGCGACCCCATCATCAAGACCGCGGTCATGGACGCCATCACGAACAAGTCCAGCGCCGAGTGCGAGATCACGATCCCCGGCAAGAACATCGTCACGGCCTTCATCAACCGCAAGCTCAACACCGAGGACGCGTGCACGATCTCGAAGGAGTTGGCGGAGTCGGGCGCGTTCGCCTGGTCGGGCTACATCGACTACCCGCTGCCGCTCGTGACCTCGGGGAAGATCGAGCCGGGGATGATCATCGAGAACGAGCCGTGGTGGAAGCCCGCGATGAAGGGGCAGGTCGTGAAGGTGTTCATGAACAAGAACGGGGGCCTCAACGCGACCATCGCCATCTTCTCGAAGGAGATCTCGATCGGAGACAAGCTCGCGACGTGGCACGGGATCAAGTTCACGGTCGGGGAGATCGTCCCGCTCTCGCAGATGCCGTTGCTCATCGACACGGTCACGGGCGAGAAGATCAGACCGAACATGCTCGTGTCCACGAAGAACCTGACGCGCGGGCTCGGGGGCCAGGTGAGGGAGATGAGTGCGACCACGTCCCTGTTCAAGGACATCATCTCGTTCAGGGTCGGGTCCAAGCCCGTGGGCAAGACCGTGTTGTCACAGACGGACGAGAACGCCATCAAGCCGGTGATCCCCACCGCCTACGTGACCGCGAACGGGAACAAGATCGTGTTCGAGGACGGGATCGTGGGCAAGAGGACGGTCAAGTGCAACTACGGGATCATGCGCGTGCAGCAGCTCAGGCACGTGTCGGCGCTCAAGCAGCACTACCCGTCGTCGGCCACGAACTCGATCACGGTCCCGAGGGGAAGGTACAGGTCGGGCACGCCCAGGACCGGGGAGACGGAGCTGCTCTCGATGATGATGCAGGGCGGGAACGTGGCCGTCAGCGAGGCCCTGGTGAACTCCGACAAGGTCAACGCGGACGTCTGCTCCGTCTGCGGCGCCATCCCGTACTTCTGCGACTGCCCGTTCCCGAAGCCGGACACGACCAAGATGGGGATCAGGTACTCGGCTCTGCAGTTGAACACGTACGCGACCACGGCCATGCTGAACGACGGGAGGGGGAGCGCGATGACGCTCAGGTTTTCGACTAGATCATGATCACGGCCCTCGACATGATCGGCTCCGTCGCCGAGTCCACGTTCGACCACAGGTCCGCGAAAACGTTCCTGATCGTGCCCAGGCCCGGGACCGAGTTCAACAACAAGACCGGCTCCGTCCACACCGACTTGCCGAACTTCGAGATCACCATCGCCGTCCCGCTCTCGTCCCTCTTCACGTTCATGGTCACGGGCCCCGACCTCACCCCGGTCGTGGGCATCTTGTCGTGGACGAACCCGCACCCGAACGTGTTGACGCTCGAGTTCCTCAGCGTGTTGATGACCGCGATGTGGTACGAGATGCTGAACGAGAACACGGCGGGGATCCCGGTCGAGGCCATGAACGAGATCGCGTCGCTCATCATGAGGAAGCTCTCGGACGTGCCCCTGTAGTACAACAGCATGCCGGACCTGTTCGTGATCGACATCACCTGCTTGGAGAAGCTCGTGTTCGTGTCGTAAGGGACGGCTGTGATCCTGCTCCCCTTCATGTTCAAGGCCGTGACGTCGATGTTGGGGTCGATCGCGATGTAGGAGAAGGACGTGAGCCTCATCTCGTTGATCTCCTGCAACCTGCCCGCGCCGAAGGTCACAATCACCTTCCTGTTCGTGGAGGCGGTCGCCTGCGCCAGCTCGTACACCCTCGTCCTCATGCTGAAGGACATGGACGTGATGTCGTAGAGGATCGTGTTCACGTTCTCGTCGGAGATCGCGCTCGCGAATGCGCGTCTGACGATGTCCGCGTTGTTGGGCCTGCTCTTGACCAGCCTCCTGACCGGGTTGGCGATCTTCACCACGTTCTTGTGCTCGCACCTGCTCACGGTCATCTCGTAGACGGCGTTCTCGATCATCGACTTGTGCCCGCGCGCGACTGTGATGAGGTTGGCGTTGTCGGACATGAACAAGTTCCCCTTCGAGTAGATGAGGTCGATCGTGGGCTTCTTCAGCCTCAAGGTCCTGAACTCGGTCACGCAGACGATCCCGTCGTTGGGCACGCTCGTGGTGGGGGACTTGGGCACCTCCTTGACCGTGTCCCAGACCGTCCTCATAGTCATGATCGGCTTCTCGTTGAGGGTGGTGGGCCTCGACGCGTACGACCTCGACTTCGGGACCACGGACTCGTTCTCGGACAGGGTGTCGAGGTAGACCAGGCTCCCGTCCACCATCAACTCCGCGACGATGACGTCGGGCCTCTTCGTGATCGCGACCAGGGGCGCGTAGGTGTTCGAGATGCTGTAGCTGATGACGTCCATCATCCTGTTGGCGAACGTGACCACGTACCCGTTCGGGTAGCAGAACACGTACACTTTCATGCCGTCGGCCTTGATCATGAACGAGCCCCTGTACGAGGTCATGTCCGCCACGTCGACGACATCGTGGTCCGCGTGCCTGATCTCGCTCATGAACGCGTCGTCGATGTAGGGCATCATGATGCTCTCGCTCCCGACCATGTTGATGATCGCGCTGGCGACCGTCTTGATCTGCAAGTGCATGACCCCCGGCCTGAACTCCACCTCGGACGCGAATGACACCGTCTCCTCGTTCTCGTACTTCCTCGAGATCATCTTCACGGTCACGCCGTTGATGTTCGTCGTGGTGGAGATCTCGTGCATGATCGTGCTGTACTCCGGCCTCGAGATCTCGCCTGCGAACTCGAACTCGTGCGACACCGCGATCTTGATCCCGGGCATGATCTCGCACACGTCCATGACGATCTTCGCGTTCGTCTCCCCGTTCGACCTCTTCCTCAATCTCGCGATCGTGTTCGTCTCCGGGCCCGTCCACCAGCTGCAGCCCGTCTCCGAGATCGTCTGCGAGTCCGTCTCCCCGAAGAAGCCGGTGCTCATCATCGCGTACATGTTCGACGACGACTTCGAGCTCAGCCTCATCTCCACCTCCACGTTCGGGATCCTCGACGAGGCCACGACCGTCACCGCGTCCAGGTTGACGTGCATGATCTTGTTGCCGATCGTCCTCCCGCTCCTGTCCACGCTTCTCATCGCGTTCATCACCTTGTTCGCCACCCCGAACACGATCTCGCTGTCGGTCTTGCACTTGCACAAGAGCGGCTCCGGGGCCTCGTCCAATCCGATCCTCACGTGCACGAAGTCGGGCTTGTCGGGGTCCGTGCTCAGGCCGCACTTCATGCACCTGTTCTTCTTGTCGTTCAGCATGTTGTTCGTCTACGTCGTCGCGATCGCGTTCGTTGTCGTGGTCGCCACTGCGGAGCTCGTAGATCACGTACAGGCACATCATCGCGTTCATCATGTCGATCCTCACCCGGCCCGTGTTCATGATCTACTTCGAGAGCGCGTTCTCGGGTGCGGAGGTGTACGACGAGATCGACACGCCCGCATGGAGCTCCTTCTTCAAGAACACGCTCATGTGCTCGGACCACTGGCCGGCCGGGTACGTCTACGAGAGCTCCAACGGCAACATGGCGTCGATCACGTTCGGGGGCAGCGAGGGGATGGCGTACACGAACATCAACATGATCAACCTCGTCAAGAAGAACGGGTTCGTCTTCATGCAGAACTACGCGAACTTGTTCGACATCTGGGTCTCGTGCAACGACGGGCCCCCGTCCAGGGTCTTCAGCAGGTACGGCACCTAGAGGACGTAGGCGATCAGGCTGGTGAGCACGAACACGTTCTCGACGACGATCAAAACTCGACCGCGTCGGCGGTGTCGGTGGCGGTGGCGGCTGGGGGCACGGGTCGTGCCACGTTCACGAGCTTGATCATGGACGAGACGACGAGCGAGCACAAGTGGCAGAACGCGAAGCCGTTCACGATGAGGAGGGTGGTCAAGGCCGGGTCCTCGGTGACGGGCGTGCCCACGGTGGTGAAGTGCAAGTGGACCGCGATCAACCTCGCGAACTTGAACGTCTTCGAGGGCACCATCGAGGAGGCGAGCAGCAGGACGCCCTGCATCAGGCACGTGGGCTGCAAGGGGCACCTGTGCGCGTCCAACAACGCCTACCTCATCCCGTACGGCTTCGCGACCGGCGGCGAGATCATCTCCTCGGACGGCAGCTTGCTCAACCAGGCGGTGATCCACAGGGACAAGGACGCGACCGACATCGCCGACCACTGCTGGAAGAGGATCGCGACCAAGAGGGGGATCTTGAGGAAGTCGTGCAACGGGTGCAGGCCCACAAACACGTTCAGGCTGGTGGCCTCGCCGGGGGACCTGAAGCCGGGCGTGGTCCAGATCCCGCAGAGGGTGATGAGCAGGGCCAGGTTCATGCACGTGAACGACAACGGGAGGTGTAACATGAAGAAGCTCGAGGTGGGGAGCATGATCTGGATGGGGAGGTGCCCCTCGCAGGGGAAGGAGAGCGCGTTGCCGATGATGATCGAGATGGGCCAGACGAACGTCAACTCGGTGAGGATCCCCCTCGAGGTGTGCCCCTTGACCAACGCCGACTTCGACGGGGACGAGATGTGGATGATGGCGCCCATGACCGCGGCCGGGGAGAGGGAGTTGATCGAGGCGTGGTCCAGGGTCTGGTCCGTGAGCGGGCTCAGGACCATCTTCGCGTCCGTGACCTCTGTCGCCGACGCGAACGGGATCCCCGACACGGTCGACCCCGCGATGCTGACCACGATGACGTTCGAGGAGATGGGCACGCACCCAGGCGGGAAGATGTACGACGACATGATCCTGAAGCAGAAGTCGTGGAAGGAGATGTACAGGGTGATGAACTCGACCGTGTACCACAAGTCGCACGTCGTCAGGTCCGAGAAAGGGATCGTCAACACGATCATGAGCAGGCACGGGTTGGCGGGGCCGTACGGGTTCATGAGGATGGGCATGATGATGGGCACGTGCGTGAACGTGCGCGAGAACATGTTGGTGATCGACTCCCCGTACGCGTTCAACCTCCCGATCATCAACGTGATGCCGGACGTCAACTTGATCAGCTGCTCGTCCGCGATGGCGACCTTGACCAGGGTCATGTACCAGTCCGGGATCGACGCCTCGAAGCACGGCTCGAAGAAGGGCAAGGTGGCCGCCATCGATACGCTCATGAACGAGAACGAGCTCACGTACGCGATGATCAACAGGTCCGGGGAGAGGGTGGTGTGCCTGATGACGAACTCGATGGCGTACTCGATGTCGCCGTCCTATACGAACCTCAACGCGATCATGAGGGCGAACAACAACGCGGGCAAGTTCGAGACTGCGTGCGGCATCACGGCCATGATCGAGGAGATCGACGGGGTCACGCTGACGGACGTGGAGAGGATCTCGGTCGCGTTCTTCTTCGTGTTCCTCAGCTCGCTCATGAACAGTGTCGTGAACAGGAACCCCATCGACGTCATGAGCGCGGTCGGGCTCGACTGGTACACCTCGGTCACGTGCTCGGACGTGAGGTGGATCAAGACCGTCATCAGGGGCACCGACATGAACATCAACCCCAACACCAGCACCGACATCAGCTCCGTCCTAGGCGCGATCTTCATCGGGAACATGAGCATGATGACGTTCTCGAACAGCCTGCCGCACAGGTCCTCGACCGTGGTGGCGAGCACGAACTTCAGCGCGGGGATCGACGACAACACGTACTAGAGCGCGTTAACGGACGCGAACGGGCTCGAGAAAACGAGTTGATCGGGCACCTGAACACGAGCACCACCATCGACACGATCAACAACGACAGCAGCATCATGTGCAAGAACGCCATCGCCCTCTGCACCAAGTGCGCGGACGTCACCTCCAACTGGAGCACGTGCGGCGACTTCATCGAGTTCAAGAAGAAGGCCAAGGTCGGGACCCCGGAGACCACCGAGTGGATCGACACGCACGGATCGGGGTTCGAGCCCAAGATGAAGATCGACATCACGCTCATCATCTGCTCCAAGTGCGCCGGCTTGAACAAGAAGAGGAGGTCGAAGAAGGAGTTGTACGAGTCCGTGAACAGCGTCGTGGAGAAGTTGGCCGGCGTGTTCACAGTCAAGAACTCGAACGGGGACTTGATGATGCCCGTGTGGACGAAGCAGAAGCACACCGTCGTCACGAGGGAGATCGAGACCGACACCGAGACCGAGACCGAGTCGGAGAGCGAGTCCGACAGCGAGAACGAGAACAAGACCAAGAGCAAG
>Ga0210040_10002677_pt1 | contig 24860 bp, 23 predicted proteins | sample CryGeyCG12114_NA_FD_185462 | JGI IMG/M metagenome (GOLD analysis project Ga0210040, IMG submission 185462) | Groundwater microbial communities from aquifer - Crystal Geyser CG19_WC_8/21/14_NA (SPAdes) (version 2) | ecosystem: Environmental > Aquatic > Deep subsurface > Groundwater | place: USA... | reverse complement strand
TGTTTAGTTTACTAGCTAAAGTAGTGGGCTTAGAATTAGGCGACTTAGCCAGCGGCAATTTACCTTTTGGGCTTGCCTGGAAAGGCTTACCGGCCTCTCCCGAAATGCTGGTTCAGAAAAACAAGAAAATTATTCATTCTACCCGTAGGTGGGAAAACATGAATGAGGACGATATCAGGAGCTATTTTGAAAAGCTCCGGCAAAAAGTAGAAAAACCAACAGCAACTGTCTAGCGTTAAGTAGCCAGAGAAATTTCCAGAAATAATTTAAGATCTTCTACTGAATCTATAGTTTGAAAAGTGAGGTGGGGCCGGGCCGTCAGCATTACTTGTAACCGCCGGTGTTTTCCTTCCAGTAAAACGGTTCCGGGTTTTTCTTTCCAAATCAGTTCTTCTACTATCTTTTGCACCGCCCGCAAAGGCACTTCTTCATTTTCTGATTTAAAATAAACCACAAAATGGGTAGCTTCCTGTAATAAGCGGCACGCCTGGGTCACCAGCATTTCTTCCGAAAAAGTATCCAAATCGAGCACTATAGCCGCCGGGGCCACTGCCTTTATCCATTGTACCACTGGTTGTTGGTATTGAAAAGAAGGCGCATTGGTTAAGGAAACAAATAAAAAAACCAGCATTTATTTCGGGATTATTAATTTATAGCTCGCCTGCCGGGCATCAATAGTGGCTACTTGTACCAGGTACATACCGGGGGCTAAATCAGAAACATTCACCTGATGCGTTTTAGAGAAGTCCGGATTAAGAAGTACTTGCTGGCCCGTCATGGAATACATCGAAAACCGGATTTCTTCCTGACTTTCAATGGTAATCCAACTCTGCACGGCCGGATTTGGGAAAATGGTAAGGCTGACGGGTGGCGTAACCAGATCGTCTATACCTAATACTCCACGCGTTTCCTGGGTTAAAAAGTATAATCCCCCACCCCGGCTACCAGCTATAATTTCGGGTTTCTGGTCGCCATCCAAGTCAGCGGCAGCCAGTGAAATATATCCTCCTAATTTGCTTTGGGTATAAGTATTGGTATTAGTGTTCAGGAATAAATCCGAAACCGCCACTAACGAATCATTCAGTTGCTGGCGGACATCACTAAAAACCCGCAGTTCGCCGGTATCGTCTCCGAGTAGAAGTTCTGGGTCCTGGTTTTGGTTTAAATCGATTAACAGCGGAAAATTATTGCGGCGCGTAAATTGCGCAGGTATTTTGCCCCAGGCATTGTTCTCTAACGTAAAAGCCGGGTTAGCTGCGGTGCCGGTATTGCGGTAAAATTGCAAAATGCCACTGGTGGCAGAAGCAGTCGCATTGGTTAATATTAAATCCTGATCCCCATCCTTATCCAGATCATAAAACGTGGGAACGCTGCCCATTGCCTTACCTACCGGTAACGTTATTATCTGAGCCACCGGAAAGTTGGCTGGCTGGTTTAAAGCCGCCGTATTCAGGATATAATGGATAGCTCCGGTGGTGCCGGAGGTTACCGCCAATACTAAATCTACTTTACCATCCAGGTTTATATCTGAGAATTGCGGTTTCACATCTCGAAATCCCAATGCGGCTAAGTTTAAATAATCGGAATTTTCTTTTTTAAATATAGGTTTGGTACGCGTGCCCACATTCCGGAAAAACCAAATAGTGCCCTGCCGGTTGCCCACTAATAAATCTGCATCGCCGTCGGCATCTACATCGGCTAAAGCTGGCGCTGAATTCTCGCCTACATCTAACATATCAGCCTGCAGGAAATTATTTTTTTGAAAGAGAAAAGCCGGGTTAGCAGCAGTACCCGTGTTTTTATACAACCAAGCCGATGCTTTAAAATCAATGTTATCGGCGGTATTAGCTTCGGCAAACGGAGCTACCAGTAAGTCAGGCCGCTGGTCGAAATCTACATCTTCGTAATAAGCAGCAGGATAAACATTAAAACTGGCCCGGGTAGTAGCTGTGGGAAAGTTAACCTGCAGGTCGCTGCTAGTCATAACTTCGGCCGTGGGCGTACCACTATTATTTACTTTCACCAGGTCCGGACAACCATCGCCGCCGAGTAACAGATCTTTGTCGCCGTCGCCGTCTAAATCCAGGGCCAGCAGCGTTAAACCATCATTGTGCAGGGTACCGGTAGTGCGGCAATTACCATTAAAAACAAAGCCGTTGCATTGGTGTTCGCACTTTTTCAGATTGCCCCAATTCTTTTTGACCTGGGTATATTTAAGGGTGGTGGTGGGCAGGTTTTCTTCTTTCTGCAGGTTCTTATAATACTCCAGCGTACTGAGGCTGGAGAAATCATATGTCAGGATATCCAGGTCGCCGTCGTTGTCCATGTCCACAATGGCCGGCATACTGGCTACCTGTAAGTTTATTGAATTATTGTAAGTAATATAGTTATGAGCCTCCACAAAGGTTAATTTACCCGTCGTGCCGGTTGTATTGCGGTAAACTTTTATCCCCTGGCTGGTTTGGGTAAATAAATCGCGGTGGCCGTCCTGGTCGTAATCGCGCAGCAAAACCCAACCGGCTATATCATTTGGAAAAAGTAATTCGTACTGCGGGGCGTATTGCCATTGCCACTGCTGGTTTATATTTTTGGCCAGAAAAGTAAATATTTTTTTATGGGTCCGATCAAAAATAAAAAGATCTTCGGTACCATCCTGGTTTAAATCAATCTTTGAAAAAACCGGACTATTTAATCCGCCCGCGCCCGGATGCTTTACGGTATCAGAATCAATGACTATTTTTACATCGTTCCGGAAACTAAATTCGTATTGCTGCTGGCCAAAAGCCAATTGGTGCCAGATAAAAAGCAAACCGAAAAGTGCCCAGGCACGCATGTTTATCATAGAAGAAAGAAAATAATTTACGCTCAATAAAAGTATTATGACGGAAGCACAACTGGAAGCGCTTTACCAAAAATACCAACAATGTCAATACGTAAGTACCGACTCGCGGGCCGCCCAAAACAACACCCTGTTCTTTGCTCTGAATGGCCCGAACTTTAAAGGTGCCACATTTGCTAAATCGGTGCTCGATAACGGGGCTTTATACGCCGTTATCGATGATGCCACCTACGCCACCGACCGCTGCGTGGTGGTGGAAGACACCTTGGTTGCTCTCCAGGAACTGGCCTGGTACCATCGGCAAAAATTACAGATTCCGGTAATTGGTATTACAGGCAGCAATGGCAAAACAACTACTAAAGAACTAACCAGTGCCGTTCTGAGCCGGAAATATAATACTCTTTTCACCAAAGGCAACCTCAACAACCACATTGGAGTGCCGCTTACCTTGCTTAGTATTCGGCCCGAACACGAAATAGCCATTATTGAAATGGGTGCCAACCATATAAACGAGATTGCTGCGCTTTGTAGTATAGCTTTACCTACGCACGGCTTTATTACAAATATCGGCAAAGCCCATCTGGAAGGTTTCGGCAGCTTTGAAGGCGTTACCCAAGCTAAAAGTGAATTGTACCGCCACCTGGATAAAACCGGCGGCACCGTGTTTGTAAATAGCCAGAACGACCACCTGATGCGCTTATCAAGTGGTTTAAAAAATAAAATAATGTATCCGGCTCCCGGCGATTTCCTGCAGCTTTCTTTTGTAGAAGCTGCTCCTTTTGTGGTGTACGAAGCAGAAAACAAGGAACAGGTAACGACCCAAATTATAGGCGAATACAACCTGGAGAATATTGCGGCGGCTTCCTGCGTGGGTAAATACTTTGAGGTGCCCTTGGAAGAAATAAACGCTGCCATTGCCGCGTATACGCCGGCTAACAACCGGTCGCAGGTGGTACAGAAAGGCACTAATACGATATTGCTGGATGCGTATAATGCGAATCCAACTTCCATGCAGGCCGCTGTTACTAATTTTGCGCAAGCACCGGCTGCCCGGAAAGTTATTATTTTGGGCGATATGTTTGAGTTGGGAGCCGACAGTGCCGAGGAACACCATAAATTAGCCGATTTAGCCGCATCCTTTAACTTTGATCAGGTAATATTATGTGGTAAGGAAATGCAGGCAGCAGCCGCACAGCATCCGGAATTTAGTTTTTTTGAAGAGAAAGGCTCTTTACAAAATTGGCTCCGGGAAAATCCGCTGCAAAATACCCAGCTTTTAATTAAAGGCTCGCGCGGAATGGGTTTGGAGAGTTTACTGGAGGTTTTGTAATCTGCTGTATTAAGAATGAAACCCGGATTTTTGTAGTAATAATCAGTTGACCACTGATAATATATTTATTCGAACAAAGAATTTTCTGTTAATGGGCGTAATCCACTATGAATAGCGAATATATTAATTTGGGTTGGCGTAATAAGATGGTAGATTATTCTATAATTTCTATAAACCAACTCCCTGATAGCTGGTCTTCCTATTTCCGGAACTACTCTGCCCATTTGTGGAAATTGCTCCAAATTCGTCGCTTTTTTAAAAAAAATTTATCAACCAACTGTTCGGCAACTTGCTTTGAATGAAGCGTATAATATTCTCTTATTTCGTGTAGGTTTTCAATAGCTTGCCGGGTCCAATTTACTTTAACCATTGGTTCAGCATCTCTTTGGCCTCCTGCGGTGAGTATACTTCTCCTTTGTCAGATTGCTCTAATCCTTTTTCTATCTTTTGTAATAAAATTAGTTTATCAATGAGCTCATCAATAGAAAATTTATCCGGCATGTCTTTAACCGTATCAATTACTTTATCTTTAGATAACATGGTTTGTATTTTTAAGTAAGATACGAATATTATTCCATTCAGATTAAGTTTGATATCATCTAAAACTACTCAAAACTTCTCCACCAGTTCAGAAGAATTAAAAGCAAGAACCTGATAAACTCTCTTTAAAACGGCGAATCTAGTTCGGCTAACCGGGGCAGCACCTGGTCTTTGGCAGATATTAATGGAGTCGCTATGTTCCAGTTGATATTCAGGGCCGGATCGTTCCAGATAACGCCGCCTTCGGAGGCTGGTTGATAGTAATCGGTGCACTTATATAAAAACGTGGTGTTATCTTCCAAAGCCACAAACCCGTGCGCAAATCCGGGCGGAATAAAGAATAAATTATTCGTTTCGGAGCTTAGCAGGCAGGTAACGTGTTGCCCGTAGGTTGGCGAATTTCTCCGGATATCTAGCGCAACGTCCAGAGCACTGCCCGTAGTTACGCGTACCAGTTTGCCTTGTGCATACGGCGGTTTCTGGAAATGCAGGCCGCGCAAAACCCCTTTCTGCGAAAAAGATTCGTTGTCTTGCACAAACGTAGCATCAATACCGGCATTGGCAAATACCTGCTGGCTGTACGACTCAAAAAAATAGCCCCGGGCATCACCAAATTTACGCGGGATTATTTCCATTACTCCTTCTATGGCGTATTTCTTAAATTCCATTTAATTAAAATATTTAAACACAAAGCTAAATTTTTTTTTCATTTTGCTACCTACCCTTTTTTAAGAGCCTGAATAGCTTCCACATATTTTTGGATGACGTAGCGCTCATCAAACTTCTCTACGGCCAACCGGCGACTGGCCTGGCCTATGCGCTGCAAATCCGCATCTGCCAGTTCGTACAGTTGCATCATTTTCGCAGCTAAATCGGAGGCATTTCTTACTTCGCATAAATACCCATTTTCACCAGCAACTACGGTATCCCGGCAGCCCGGTACATCGGTCGTGATGATTGGTTTACCCAAAGCGGCGGCTTCGAGTAAAGTTTTGGGAGTTCCTTCGCGGTAAGAGGGCAACACCACCGCATCGGCGGCTAGTATGTGAGCTGCTACATCGTCGGAAACCCCTAAGTATTCAATAGCGCCTTCCTTTACCCAAGGATCGAATACCGCGTGCTTAATGCCAATATTTCCGGATTCATCTATCCCGCCTAGTAATTGCACCCGCACATCCGGGTATTTACGCCGGATAATTCGGGCCGCTTCTACGTATTCCACCACGCCTTTTTCGTAAAGCACCCGCGCAATCATGAGAAAAGTAAAACCGGGATTCCGCGTAAAAATTGGGGCCGGTCTAAACCGTTTGGTGTCAATGCCGGAGCCGGGCAAAACATCCGTAATGTTGGCCTTGATGAGTTTGTGCGCCAGAAATAAGGTGCGGTCGTCGTGGTTCTGAAAAAAAACTTTAGCCGGATAACGAAAAGCTATTCGATATAAACCTAAAGCAACCTGTGAAACCAAATTTTTAACAATAAAAACCGTACCCAAACCCGACACATTGTTGATAGTCGGGATACCGGCCAGTCGGGCGGCCAACGTGCCGTAAATATTTGGTTTAATGGTGTACTGCAAAATTACATCGGGTTTTTCCCGGAGGTAAACTTGGTAAAACCGGCGGGTTAAAGCTAAATCTTGCAGCGGATTGGTACCTTTATTCTCCATTTCGATGGGAACATACTTACACCCGGCGGCTACCAGTTTAGCGGAGTAAGCATCCGGCGGCGCAATAGCAATTACTTCGTACCCCAACTGCAGAAATGCCTGCACCAACCCCATCCGAAAATTATAGATGTTCCAGGATTTATTTATAACAATGGCAATGCGCATAGAACCCGTTTCACTCTGGTGGGCAAATATAAGATGCTGGGCTTAATTATCTTTTTTATCTAAGTAAAAACCAACACTTATATTTAAATCGGGAAGCTAATAGGACATGTACAATAAGTAATTACGCCATATTGCTTCAATAAAAAGTCGTGCATACTGGTTGATTAACCTAGTATTTCTAAAGAGTGACACTTGCTGGCTTTGTTGATAAGCTCTTTTGCTGGTAAATTGTTATCAGCTGTTCTTTTATTATCTGATAGCATTTATACCGTTACCCAACCACCATCTAAAGAAAAGCCTGCTCCTGTCACATAACTGGAGGCCGGACTGGCGAGGTAAAGGGCCATGCCACCAATCTCATATAACTCACCCCAACGCCCCATGGGAATCTTGGCGATAAAGGCCTTGTATTTTTCAGGATCGTTCGTAAGGGGCAGGTTCAAGTCGGTAGCAAAGGGACCCGGTAAAATAGCGTTAACCGTAATTTGCTGTTGCGCTAACTCCATCGCCAAGGCTCGGGTCAGTTGTAGGATAGCGCCCTTGCTGGTAGCATAAGGGGTGCGTTCTGGCAGGGCCGTTAAAGAAAGCATCGAACCCATGTTTATGATCCGGCCGTAACCATTTCTTCTCATGATCGGAACTACTTCCCGGCAAGTCAGCCAGGTACCGGTAACATTAATTTGCTGTACTTTATTAAAGTCATCTAAAGATATATCTTCTATAGCTCCTCTGATATTGATACCCGCCGAATTGATTAGGATGTCTATTTTGCCAAATCTGTCTACCGTGCTTTTTACAGTTTCTATGACACTTGCCTCCACTGTCACATCGCAGGATGAACTCATGCATTCGACGCCATACGTAGCTCTTATCAGCTCTTCAGCATTGGCATTTTCTTTCTGATCGCGGGCGGCTATACAGATATTAGCGCCGGCTTCGGCTAAAGCTTTCGCCATGGATAAGCCCAGTCCCCGGTTACCACCCACTATTAATGCCGTTTGCCCGTTTAATTTAAATAAATCAAGAATGCTTCTTTCCACTAGATATTCGTTTAAATTATTTTACCTGTCTTAATTATCCTTTTATTACACTACATTAAGTTCCATTTCCCGTTCATCGGCGGTATTTAGCCTCTGATTTTCTGCTGAAATAATGTTTATCACACCGTTCCAGTCAATTTTTTCGGGAGAAGTGAAGTCAACTTTTTAATAGGCTTGCCCAACTAGCCATTAGTCCACTTTTACATAATTCTGCCAGTTATGTTGTTCTCTGAACCCCAGCACTTCCCGGATTTTGCGATTGGAAAACAAAGCTTCATGTTCCTCTAATTCACGGGTAATGGGCACCCCAGGGTAAAACTGTTGGGCTAACTCTTTGCTGGGGATAATCGCTCCGTTATGATCGTTTCCGGCGTTGAATATCTGAAAACCAAGATTATCTTTTTGTAAACATAAATCTACAATCTGTCCTAGGTCACGCGCATCAATATAACAGAACGCATTCCGGCGACGTACTTCGGGGTTTTTGAAATAATGCGGAAACAGCTCTGCGTATTCGTGTGGCTCAATTACATTTCCGATCCGAAGGGCATAAATATCAAAGCCGGACCGGCGCTGGAAGCTACGGGCCGTTTTTTCATTCACAACCTTCGATAATCCATAGCTATCCATGGGGTCAACATCATAATCCTCCTCCAAAGGCAGGGCCTGTGGGTTGGTTTGGCCGTCTGAAAAACAGATACCGTAAGTGGTCTCCGAAGAAGCAATAATAATCTTTTTAATGCCCAGCTTAACCGCTGCTTCTATTACATTATAGGTGCCGATGGTGTTGACGCGAAACGTTTCATTATCCGGTTTGATCAAGATCCGGGGCACCGCCGCAAAATGTACGACCGCATCAAATCTGGGTATGCCATTACCTGGTTCCAACTCATCTAATCCGGCATACGAACTCATGGCATTAAACATTTGTCCGGAATCGGTAATATCAGCTATCAGGTTATCCACCCCTGGGTAATGCAAAGGCACCTGATCTACATTCATCACGCGATGCCCTTGGTCGAGCAGGTACGGTATCACGTGCTTTCCTGCTTTTCCCGATCCTCCTGTAAAAAATATGCGCATTTTAGTCATGTATTCTCCTGTTTAATAATGATTTTATTTTTACCAGCTATGAAGGTGTGCGCTGCATAGGCCAGTTTCACCATTTGTAATTACAAATGTAGGAATAATGAAATCCTATGTTTAGTGACTGTTAACGAGTAATTGATTTGAATTGATGCCTAATTATTACTTGCCCGATTTATCCGGAACCTATCATTCCGCTGGCTATCCGGATTGCGCTAAAGAAGGAATGGCTTCGGATTGCAATATTCTTTTCATGAAGTGAAATGAGCATAACGGCCGCGGCTTTGCGGCAGCCGGGCGATTTGCCGGAAGCTACTACCCATTTCGATAGGCTTATGTTGAAAGGTAATCATTAGTCGGCGGGGATACAATCTGGCTGCCATAAAGCTATTGTTGGCTGTATTTATTCTTCTAATACTCGCCTTAAGTAATTTATCTGACCTAAATGGTAGGAAAGGTGAGCTGCTAAATGAATCAGAGAAATCTATTAGACATAGAATAGCCAAGCACATCTTCTTTATGGAGCGCCTCTAAATCTTCAATTCTCATTTGACTTAGGGATTTCAAAACAATTTCTTTTGTCTCTTCAATCTGTTCCAATAAACTTGGCGTGGGAATATTTTTTAAGCTAAACTCAGAATCGCGGTCTCTTACATAATCATAATTACCCATATTCTTTCCAATATAAGTTTTTAAGTTTCCAATAAGATGTAAACACAAATTTCCGGCTGAATTCTTTATATCTCCTTTTGTCTGCCAAATGTTACTATCCATCCGAAAGGCTTTAATCTCAACCTTTAACCTGTCCAGGCCTCGGGCATAAATTGTAATAAATTCAGCTTTCATTCAAATTACCTTTATAATTATGATTTAGAAAATTACCGCTAACGTTCTAGGCTTCGCGGCGGCCGGGGATTTACTTGATTATTATTGTCCTTAAAAGGGCCAGTTTAGAAAAGTACCACATTGGCGCCAGGATCACAACCTGGCTGAAGTGAAGGCATGGTTAGGGGCTGTAATTATCTTATTACAAGTTAATAGGGCTTCTAGTATTCGTAAGTTACAAATCTTAATCAACTTTTACTTGGCAGCTTCTTCTTGTAAATATTTCGATATCATTAATCCTGATACAGTTATATTGGTGCCAATAAGTAACAATCCAACCAAAATAAATTGTAAAGCATCAGCATTGAAAGTCGGAAATTCGCTAAATTTAGATGCTAATGCGAAAAGCATATATATATTGATTAAAAGAGATAAGCCTGCGATTATAAGGCCTGAAATTGTGTTCTTAAAAATAATTTGAAGAGTTAAAATTATAATTAATACTAATGCAATTGGATTTATAGACAAGGGTAGATTATAGCCATAAAAAAATGCTAAAACAACTAAATAGTATTCTGGGAGAGCAGGGAATCTAGTGAAAACTTGTGTGAGTTTTTCCATTTTATGATAAATTATGCGTTAGCTATTTTCATTCTTTTAAAACTTCTGTTAAAAGGTAAACAATTCACTTTGAATATAAAAATCCCCGCTTTTTATTCCGACATCTTAAATGCTATCCTCACTCTTTTTTGAAATTGTATTATAGCTCCTAACTACCAGCTAAACGGAGTGTTGTTCAGCTTACTAAGCCTTTATGTAGTATTTTATTCCGGTCTACAGTACTATTAGTGGCGGATAACCGGACCCGGCATAACGAATATACTATATATAAAAAAATATAAAATAATACATCCCATAAAATTACTAAGCAAAGTACTTTTAGGTAGTAGCCTGATAAATTAAATGCATGTCGGGTAAAAAGATTTATTTACAAAATTGGTATAGGTCTGCTGTTATTTTAAAACAATCAGCTTAAATAAAAGCGCTTGGCTCTATTAAACAGCAATCGTTCGTTATACAGCATGAAAGCCCATCTACCGCCCTATTTCTTTTAGTCTATCAGCTTTATATTTTCATCTCATATCTCCGTATACAACCTATTCCTCTTAAAACTGGTAGATACTAATTGACCTAATTATAGGTGAATCATCCAATAAAAAAGAAATAACCGGCCCAAATCCTAAACTTTACATGGCAAAAAAACTGTACGAAACCGCAAAAGAACAAGAAACAGCTATTCTGGTAGCGGTACCCACCAAAACGCAACCCGACGAAAAAACAAACGAATATTTAGACGAGCTGGCTTTCCTGACCGAAACCGTAGGGGCCGCCACGGTTAAGCGTTTTGTGCAGAAGCTCGATAAGCCAGATATCCGGACGTACGTGGGCAAAGGCAAGCTGGACGAAATAAAAGCTTTTGTAAAGCAATATGCTATTGATATGGTTATTTTTGATGATGACCTAACGCCTTCGCAGGTGCGCAACCTGGAGCGGGAACTGGAAGTTAAAATTGTAGACCGCAGCTTACTTATTCTGGATATCTTCGCCATCCGGGCCAAAACGGCGCAAGCCCGTACGCAGGTAGAAATGGCCCAGTACCAATATTTTCTGCCGCGCCTTACGAACCTCTGGACCCACTTATCCCGGCAAAAAGGAGGCGTAGGGATGCGGGGACCCGGTGAAACCGAAATTGAAACCGACCGTCGGATTGTGCGCGATAAAATTGCTTTGCTCCGCGATAAACTCGAAAAACTGGATAAACAAAATTATCAGCAACGAAAATCACGGACCGAAATGGTGCGGGTAGCCTTGGTGGGGTATACCAACGTTGGTAAATCAACCATCATGAATTTGCTTTCAAAATCAGAGGTATTTGCGGAAAACAAATTATTTGCGACCGTAGATGCCACGGTGCGTAAAATGGTAATCGATACTATTCCTTTTCTATTGTCCGATACTGTAGGTTTTATCCGGAAATTGCCTACCCGCCTGATCGAAAGTTTTAAATCGACACTCGATGAAATTCGGGAAGCCGATTTGCTGGTACACGTAGTCGATATTTCGCATCCTTCTTTCGAGGAACACATTGAAGTGGTGAATAATACGTTGAAGGATATTCAATCCGCCGACAAACCGGTTATGTTGGTTTTCAATAAAATAGATCAGTACCGGGTGCAGGAAGTCGACGAGTTAAACGATATGGGTGAAGGCGCCACCAAACCAACGCTCGAAGATTTAAAAGCCACGTATATGGCCAAAATCCATGCTCCCGCTATTTTTATTTCGGCCGCCGAAAAAATTAACATCGATCAATTGCGCGAAGAACTTATTAAACGCGTGTCAGCCATTCATTTTGAACGCTATCCGAATAACGGACAAGTAATTAATAATGAATAGTAGGCCGTTATCAGGCATTCATTTAAATGAAGAATGTAAGTAGGCGGAATTATACTAGTAAGATTGTTTTAATAGCAACTTACCAGTTTATACTTACTAATTTTATAGAACTTATTACCTGATTACTGTTAACTATAATAAATATCTTTTTAAATCAGAGAAAGTAGAAATATAATAAATATACGCTATACCTTTTAGTACTACTATGAAAAATCTGTACCTCATGCGGCACGCAAAATCAAGTTGGGATTTTGAAGAATTAAGCGACCACGACCGTCCACTGGATAACCGGGGCCGGAAAGATGCGCCGCTAATGGGTCGTGAACTCGTGTCGCGGGAAATAACCATTGATTTACTTATGTCCAGCACAGCCGTGCGGGCACTTACCACCGCTACGTTAATAGCCCGGGAACTGGAATACGATACCGACAAAATAGCCATAGAAGAGGAAATTTATAAAGCCGATAAACAGGAATTACTAAATATTATTACCAGCATTCCGAATCAGTTTGATAAGGTAATGCTGATCGGCCATAATAATACAATAACGGAACTGGCAAATTTATTATCGCCCGACCTGATACCGGAAATACCAACGACCGGCGTAGTAGCGCTTAGCTTTGAATGTGGTACCTGGAGCGAAATAACCAAAGAAAACGCTACCCTACAATTCTTTGATTATCCTAAAAACCACAAATAAGCATTTACTTTCTAGAAAGGTTCGTAAAACCAAAGCAGGTTGTTCTGTTTGATTAATACTTTAAAACGGCAGCTAAATAAAATAGCCGTGGCTGGTTTAAGCCAGCAAACTCCTACGCTCTAATAATTATGGAAAAAGATAAAAAAATATTTAACCGCGAACTAAGTTGGTTGGCATTTAACTACCGGGTTTTGCAGGAAGCCAAAGACACGTCGGTGCCCTTGCTGGAGCGTATTAAGTTCATGGCTATATTTTCTTCTAACCTGGACGAATATTTTAAAGTGCGGGTTGCTACCCTGAAGCGGCTGATTAAACTTAAAAAGAAAACCCTGGAAAAGTTAAAAAATGAAGCCACCCAGGAACTAGACGAGATTTTAGCCGAAGTAGATCGCCAGCAACATGAACTTGGCGAAATATTCCGGGACCAGATTTTAGCCGATTTACGGAAAGAGCATATTTTTCTAGTAACGGAGCAGGAACTTCAGCCGGATCAGCAGGAATTTGTACAAACTTATTTTGAAGACGAATTAAAAAGCCTCATTAGCCCGGTCATGTTAACAGATGGCCCTAACCATATTTTCCTGAAAGATCAGGTTGTTTACCTGGGAGTGCGGCTATTGCAGCCCCGGAAATCGCATTTGCCCCAGGAAGCTTTTGCGCTTTTAGAAATTCCGGTAAAAAAACACGGTGGCCGCTTTGTAAAACTGCCGGCAGCCGGTGAAAATCGGTTTGTAATGTTCCTCGACGATGTAATCCGGTTTTGTTTACCGCAGTTGTTTCCGGACTATACCAATGCCCAAGCGTTTGCCATTAAAATTTCCCGCGATGCCGAACTGGATATAGAAGAAGAAGTATCCGGCGACCTGATGGACAAGATCCGGAAGAGCCTAAAAAAAAGAGAAACTGGCTATCCATCGCGCCTCCTGTACGATCCGGCCACCCCGGCTTCTTTGTTGGATACCATCCAGGAAAAAACCGGTATAACCCGGAACGAATTAATACCGGGCAGCAAATACCATAATTTCCGCGATTTTTTTGGCTTCCCTGATTTTGACTTGCCGCACCTGAAATACGAGCCTATGCCTACTTTGCCGCATCCGCAGTTGCGGTTCCACAAAAGTATGCTCGAAGCCATTTATCACCAGGATTTCCTGTTGCATTACCCCTACCAAACCTTCGATTATGTAGTCCGGTTTTTCCAGGAAGCCGCCGTGGACCCGGCCGTAACCACTATCAGTGCCACCTTGTACCGGGTAGCCGATAAATCGAAAGTAGCTAAAGCTTTGGTAAAAGCCGCCAAAAACGGAAAATTGGTTACGGTAGTAGTAGAACTAAAAGCCCGCTTCGACGAGGAGTCGAACATTTATTGGGCCCGTAAACTCGAAAAAGCTGGCGCTACCGTTATACACGGCGTACCCGGCCTGAAAGTACATACTAAATTAGGCTTAGTTACCCGCCAGGAAGGCCGCAAACTAATTAGTTATGGTTATTTAAGTACCGGCAATTTTAACGAAGTAACTTCCCATATTTATGCTGATCACGCCTTGTTTACGCGCGATACCCGGCTCACGAAAGATATGGAAAATATATTCCGCTTTTTTGTGGATGGCGTACCCAACAAACGGTTTAAGCATTTATTGGTAGCTCCTTTTACCATGCGCGAAAAATTTACTGAATTTATTAACCAGGAAATCCGCAACGCTAAAAAAGGCTTACCTGCTTACATGATTTTAAAGATGAATGCCTTGCAAGACGAGCGCATGATTCTAAAATTATACGAAGCCAGCAAAGCCGGGGTAAAAATAGACTTAATTGTGCGCGGTATTTGCAGTTTATTACCCGGCGTTCCGGGCTTAAGCGATAATATTTCGGTTCGCAGCATCATCGACCGGCACCTGGAGCATGCCCGGGTATATATTTTCTGTAACAACAACGATGAAAAGCTTTATGTAGCCTCCGCCGACTGGATGACCCGTAACCTGAACCGCCGGGTTGAAGCTGCTTTCCCGCTCTTTAATGAAGGCTTGCGTCAACAGGTAAGAGATATAATAGAATTGCAACGCACCGATAATGTAAAAGCCCGCAACTCCCGAAATATATATCTGCGCCGCTCCACTGAGCCGCCCATCCGCTCGCAATACGCAACTTATAATTATTTGCAGAACCTCAGCCCCGCTTACGAAAAGCCGGAGTTAAATGAAGCTTAATCAAAATGTATATTTTTAAATAAAGATTCTTATTTAACAGTCTGTATATCGGTTTTATTAGAAGTTGTTTAGGATTTTGCGAAAGGCTACCAAAACTATCCCCTTGAGGGGATTATAGGGGTGTAAATCCGTTGAAATATAAAAATAGTATCCATACTTTAAACATCCCCCTGCCCCCTTCAAAGGGGAATTATCAATTTATTTAAAATATTAAACAAGTTCTAATAAAGATGAATATTATCTTATCCTGAATTTAAATATATTTTAAATTATTATGGCTCCGGTCTTAAAACCAAGAAGCCTGCTAGTAGCAGGCTTCTTGGTTTTAAGGTTACATGATGCGTTATTTAGCGGTAGCTACTTATCAAAAAACTTGTTTTTATTTGGGCTGGATGTACCAATACTACCTGATTGCAGGAGGTAAATAAAGCAATTAGATAGTTCCCAAACACTAAACTCCTGCTCTTAAGTCGCGTATTTAATAAACTACTAAAACTAAAACAGGAAAACATGAAAAAGCCCATAAACCGCACTATCCACGGCATTGCCGATTATAAATATGCTGCCTTGGCAACAGCGGCACCTAAACTGATTGGATTTGAAAATAACCAAGCCGCTAAAATGTTTTTTTACGGTTTGGGTGGGGGCGCCTTGTTGTACAGCATTTTTACCCGTTACGAATTAGGATTAGTGCGAATTATGCCTTTTAAAACCCACCTTGCTATTGACCTGGCAGCTAACTTGTTTGCCCTGGCGGCTCCCTGGGTGTTGGGTTTTTCTAAAAATACCCGTGCTTGTAATACATGCTTGGTTTTTGGGGCCACCGGTTTGGTACTTACTGCCTTCACTGAGCAGGCAGAAATGCCGGAGGAATTTTAATTTTCTTTGACAGCAACAAGTACGCTTGCTCTCTTAGTAGGTAGGATTTTTATTTCAAGCGGAGGATTTATAACTTTATTCGGGTGCAATAGCCGATTTTACCGCTGGACTATATTCCAGGTTGTTTTTTTCTAGTTCGCCTAAGAGCAGTTCTACCATTTGGCTGTAGCTCTGGATGCCGGATTGCTGGCCGTTAGCTTTCAGAAATAAATCGTAGAACCCGGAAGTTAAATCTAAAAACGGATTAGGAAAGCGCTCCCAGTATTGCCGGTTTATCTCCAGATCTTGCTTTACCAGTGGGTTCAGTTTTTTTTCTAGTTGCTGAAAAGCAACAGAATCCTGGCTATACAACCGGTTTAGGGCGTAGCGCATGGCGGTTAAATTTCCCGAATACTGAAATACCGGATCCGGATTGGCGCGGCAGGTTAAAAAGGAGATATAATTTGCTTCGTCTTCGGAAGCAAAACCAATTTGGTGGGCCATTTCGTGACAGATGGTAGCGGGTAAAATAAAGGCCGGCTGGTCCATATTCACGTTGGCTTCGCCAGTAAACGGGAAATAAATGCCGCCCACCCGGAACGAAGACATAACCTCGGGCACGTACACACTTTTAACAGCGAATGGCTTGTAGGCTAGTTGAGAATATTTTTTAGCTACCGCCGCATACCCCAAAGTAGCTTTTTGTAAAAGCGGTTGCCGCTGATCTGGGGGCAAAACTATAAAAGTTGATGGCGTTCCTTTTATGTTAGCTCGGCTGGCATTGGTTACCTCAATTAATTTAACGCATAATCGCTCCAGTTTTGCTACTGATACGGTTACTGCCGGTATATGCGTAATGGCCGCTACCGGCGCCCGGTAATAATTTAAGCCCCACATCGCCATGAAAAAAAAGTAGAAGCACGATAAATAAAAGAAAACATCCACTAAAGTCTTTTTCCACCAAAACGAGCGTTGGGCCTTATTGCGAATTAAGGTATGGGTACGGCGGGCAATTCCTATCACCAAAGCCAACACCAAGCCATAAAATAGTAGCTGCCCAACCGGTACTCTGGTGCTGCCAAACGCATGGCGCAGGAACTGGCTTATATAAGTATAAACGTTGGTTGCATAGAAATCCTCGACCCAGGCCGGATGCCTGCTCATTATTTGCACCAGCAAAACTTGCAGTGGTAAACTAAAAGCAATAATACGGCGCCAATACTTTTTAATCACTTCTAAAATACGTTAAGAAAATATTATTTGTGGCTTGTTTGAAAATCTTTTTCCTTTAAAAGTAAGGAACAAAATTAAAAAGTCTTTGCCATCCTAATTAAGCACTTCTCTTCTATTAAACTAAAAAGAAGGTTAAAAAATACTTGGGGCGAGAACGGGTTTTGGTTTATCTTCTTACCTTTAATTTTCCGGAAATTATTTTTTTATGAAGCTACCATTTGCCACCCGATTAACTTTATTTGGCTTAGCTGGCTGCCTACTATTTGCTTGCACGCCAAATCCGTACGCCACCACTAATAAATCTTACAGAAAACAGGTAAAAGCTTATGCGCGTACGCTCCGCAGCATTCCGGCTAATGCGCCCGATGCGGATAGCTTGCTAACCGGGGACTATTGGGTAGGAACTACTAATTTTAATATGCGCAAAGCTAATTATGTAGTTATTCATCACACTGCCCAAAACTCTACGGCCCAAACCTTAAAGACGTTTACGGTTCCTCAAACGCAGGTAAGCGCCCATTATGTTATTGGCCGCGACGGCAAAGTGTACCACATGCTCAACGATTATTTGCGGGCCTGGCACGGCGGCCTTAGTAAGTGGGGCAATAATACCGACTTAAACTCCTCGTCCATCGGGATTGAACTGGATAATAACGGCACCGAAATTTTTCCGGAAGTGCAAATTACTAGTTTGCTGCAAGTACTGGCTATCCTCAAAAAAAGACACAATATTCCCGCTGCTAATTTCATTGCCCACTCCGATATTGCTCCCGTCCGGAAATCAGATCCCAGCACTTTGTTTCCCTGGAAGCAATTGGCCGAACATGGCTTTGGTTTGTGGTACGACGAGCTATCACCCGACACCGTTGTGGTGCGCGATAGTACCGGCCTACCCTTAGACACGGTAGTGAAGTACGCCGTTCCGGAAAACTTTAATCCGGAAGCCGCCTTACGTATTATTGGCTACGATACCCGAGATATGGCCGCCGCTATCCGGGCTTTTAAACTACATTTTGTGCAGCGGGAGATTAACGCAATTCTAACGGAGGAAGACAAAAGAATTCTGTATAACTTGTATAAGAAGTATTAAGATTAATCAGTAAAAGATATAAATGAATGCTAACGGGTTACATCTTAAAAAGTAATGGCATTTAAAAAACTTCAGTTTTAATTTACTTCCTGCTGCTTAATAAAGATAATTGGTTCAGCTTTTCTTCAATGCTTATTTTTAAAAGCTGATGTTAGTGGTAGTTTTATCACGAAACCAACTTATTTTCGAATGCATATATTAAGCCCTTTTCTGTTGCTGTTACATGTGTATTAGCTATATACCAATTAGCAAAACCTAACTTTATAAGCTTTATCATTGACAATTTAAATAACATAGGAGAAATATTCAATGCTTTAATTACTTGGCTGGAAAAGGCATAGCTTTCAGTACCTTGTTCTTTTAAAATAATTGTAAGTATAGCATCTAGTAGTTTTGTATCACCTTCTAACTTTTCTTTTACAATCGGCTTAAATGGATTATTTCCGATTGAAGGCTTCTCAAATAATGGTGAATGATGAATTGTCCTCACCAGTTCGTCATAGCTGAACTCAAAATCATCAGCTTTAGAGAAATTTATGTATAACTTACTTCTTAAAAAAGTTGGAACTTCCGTAGTACCATTTTGTCTAATTAAGGGAATGATTTTATTTTCATCAATACTCTTCATAAGATTAGAGGTGATTATCATCTTTTCATATCCAACTCCGCCTTGACCTTTGTTTGCTTTATCAACGTACTTATCAGTACATATCATCAAAATTTTATTTGCAGAAGCTAAATGAGTTTCCATAAAATGGGGGATGTCGTCTCCAGGTTGTAATTCGAATTAGTCAAGAATGGCATCAATTCCATTATTCCGAAGTCTAGTAGCTAATTCCAAAACCCATTTTTTATGTCCTTGTGTATCATGTGAGTAAGAAATAAAAGCTTTTGGTATTATCATCTATTATTATTTTAGTTCTGCCAAATTATCACTAGGATACAGTTATCTGCACTATGTACGAAGGTGAAAGAGGCTATTTCGTCCAGCTAGTAAGTCACCCGAAAATAATTTAACCACTAATCAGACCAGCGCCACTCGCCGGCAATTTTTAAAGGCTCTTGTAAGTTATTTTTTATGAGGAATGCCTTGGTTTCCTGGTCATTTAAATGCTTGGCCGGTATAGTTGGTACATCGGCTAAACCATACACCAACATGCTGCTAAACCGGACCGTATTTTTTAATCCTTGCTCCTCTACTAAGTCAAAAGAATCGCAATCGGCGTGGTAGCAGGCAGCGCCGTTATTGGGTAGTTTTCCTCCAAAAGAACCGCCCGTTGGTACGCCGTGCAGCATAAAAGATTGGTGATCGCTGTGCAGGCCAGCCCGGTGGTTAAAGGTATTTTTAAAAGTAGTATCTATTTTGCTGGCCAGCGCGCCAATGGCCTGGAACAACGGTTTACACGCTTCGCTGGTGGCATTATAGCCCTTCGGGTCGTTGGTCATGTCGTAATTTAGCATAAAAGCAACCTGATCGATACTCTTATTTTTGATAGCTTCGGCTACGTACGCTTTAGAGCCCAGCAAGCCTTCTTCTTCGCCCATAAACAACACAAACTCTACGGTGCGTTTTGGCTGCAAATCTAGGGTTTTAAAGGTTCGGGCCATATCTATGACGGAAAACGAGCCAATCCCATTATCAATCGCGCCGCTAGCCAGGTCCCAGGTATCAAGGTGGCCGCCCACTACTATCTTCTCGTGGGGCAAGGTTTTACCCGGCAAAGTAGCAATTACATTACGGGCTTTTATCAGACCCGAAAAGTTTGTCATGTTAATGGTAGCTACCAATGGCCCCGAAAGGAGTTGACTTTTTAGTTTGAAACCGTCTTCTTGGCCGATGCAAACGGCTGGAATTGGAATTAATTTGCCAGTAACCGAAGCGGTACCGGTTAGTAGCGTGCCGCCCGCTACGGTGTTGATAATAATAATACCGCTGGCACCGTATTTAGTAGCCAAAGCGGTTTTTTCGGAGCGGTGTAACGTACCGGTACCCGGTGCCGAGCCCGGCAAAACGCCCAGGTACACCAAGGCAATTTTCCCGGTTATGGCCTTTGGCCGGGCCTGGTAATCGGCTTCCAGGCCATTTCCCATGTCTACTACGGCGGCTGTTAAGTCGGCTTTTACCGGAGAATGGGCAAGCGAAACCGATTTAATATCTTGCAGGTGCGCCGCATCCGGGCCTACTTGTACGCGCAACTGGCCCCGACTCCAGCTTTCTACCTCGAAAGGCTGATAGCGCACATTTTTATAACCATATAATTTCAGTAAATTAAAAGCATACTCTTCCGCCTTTTTTCCGTTAGCCGAGCCGGTTAGGCGGTGACTAATAGTAGCGGAGGCCTCGCCTAAGGTTTTATAAGCCTGTGAGTTGTTTTGGACTTCAGAATTAATGCGGTTGAAAACTTTTTTCCAAGCCGGGTTTTCCTGGGCGTTAACGGAAAGCGTAAACAAAATCGAAAGGGCAGCGGTAAAAATATTCTTAATCATGGTTTAGGAGCGAGCAGCGTTATTTAAGCGTTCAAAGATGAAAAAAATTAACGATAAATAAAGTTAGCTTTAATCTGTTCTTAGAATGAAGTTGTTTAGGATTTTGCGAAAGGTTACATAAACTATCCCCTTGCGGACAAGTGAGAACGAAAGTTCGAAACTTGCGAGTGCAACTCATAGGGGTGTAAAATAGTATGCTGATACTTCTAAACATCCCCTTGCCCTCTTCAAATAGAGAATTATTAATCTATTTAAATCCTAAACAGGTTCAATATAAAGTGCTGGCAAAAGTAAACTTTGTTCTTTTTTACCGGTGGAAAAATGCATTAATAAGACTTTACACTATTAAATTACCTGCTTTATTACGCCTTGTTGGGTTATTTGTACCGGTTTAATATAACCGTTCTCATCAAAATACATTTTATCAATACAGGTTACCCGATTATTAGCCTCGGTTTCGCTTAAAGGTCGGCGATGATAAACAATATACCACTCATCTTTGCCCGGCACCTGCATCACTGAATGATGACCGGCGCCGGTAGCCACCGCCGCATCTTGCTGCAATACGGTACCAATCCGCTCAAAAGGCCCTTGCGGCGAATAGCCCGGTATTACCAGCAAGAATAACAGCACTCCGAAAATTATTTTTCTACGCATTACTTTATAGAAAACTTACAACAGGAATGAGTTGTAAACTGGGCTAATATTACGAATAATAGAGCATAATATTTCGGGATTTTGTTGCGCATGCTCTTACTTATTTCTGTCTTCCCTCCCTTTGTTTTCGGTTATTTCATTTAACTAATTATACCGTATAAGTAAAGTTGTTGCAGGTAAGCGGGCTACTATAAAGTACTAATAATAAAACATAGGTATTGTTGGAATGGTACTATTATAATAATAATCTTTCTGTTTTGTTTAAAGCATAAAAGTTTTCCTGTTAATCAAGTATAAATTCGAAATAATATGGGTAGATGCAGTAATAACTACGTTTTTTTTGATTAATATACGTACATATTCCTAAAATATAACAGCTTACCTTAATGTATATGGACTTAGACTTCACAGGATTTATACAAACAGAGTGCGGGAAAAAGTTTAAAATTGATATTTTTGAACAGTTAGCCGGAGGTATTATCCAAAGCGATAATTTTTTAAACAATCCATCTTATGTACCGGCAACTTTCTGTCTTTTCAAGGCTATAACGGGTTTGTACCTGTTGCAAATTACCCGGTTTAATACGGCTGATAGTAGTCAGAAAACAACTTATAATTTAATATCGGAAGCAGATGCGGCTCCTTACTTGGATAACTGTGCCATTGATTATTAATAATATTACCTTTTCTCTCTATGCAATAAGTAACAGTCCAGAAAGGAAGGCCCCACCGGCAAGGCGAAAGCTCGCTAACAGAAAAGCTGTATGCTCGAAAATAAATCAAGCACTTGAACTCCTTTAATTATTCAGGTAATAGAATAATAACAAAGGCAGATAAATTATTTATTCTAAAAACCCTACCCTTATTCTTCCAGAAAATTCAAATCTTTCCCGAACGTTTCGTCTAATTTCCAGAGGGCTAACAGGGCAATCGTTATAGTAATTACGCCCACCAGGCTGGCACTACCAATAATACCGTACTGGGTTTTAAAATAAAGAAAAAGGGGAGTAATAACATTAATACTGCCGCGCACAAAATTAGGAACGGTGGTGGCAACCGTGGCCCGCAGGTTGGTTCCAAACTGCTCGGCCGCAATAGTTACAAATAATGCCCAATATCCAATAGAGAAACCCAATCCGCCGCAAAGCAAATAAAGGTCATTTGCGGAAGGCAGGGGCATAAACAGATAAAGCGCCATAAACAAACTGGTGAGCGAAATAAAAGTAAGCACTACTTTTTTCCGGCTCTGGATAAACTGGCTAAGCAAGCCACTAGCCATATCGCCGAGCGATAATCCAATATAAGCGCACATAATAGCTTTGCCGGCTATAATGGGTGTGGCGATACCCAATGCTTGGCCAAACTCCGGCGATAAAGAAACTAAAAACCCAATTACAAACCAAATGGGTAACCCGATAAGAATACACTGCAGGTATTTAAAAAATTGCCGGCCCGAAGAAAATAATTGGAAAAAATTACCCCGGGCAACCGCTTGTTCTTTTACATTTTTAAAAATGCCGGATTCAAAAACACTTACCCGCATGAGTAACAACGATATACCTAAGCCCCCGCCAATAAAGTAAGCAATCTGCCAATCAAACCAATCGGCTATAAAGTAAGCCAGAACCGCTCCCAACACTCCTACTGAAGCCACTAAAGAAGTGCCGTAACCCCGAATTTCCTTGGGTAAAATTTCAGCTACCAAGGTAATACCAGCTCCCAGTTCTCCGGCTAATCCTACGCCCGCAATAAAACGCCAAACGGCATATTGCCCCACAGTGGTAACTAACCCGTTGGCAATATTTGCTAGGGAATAAAGCAATATAGAACCAAACAGCACCGAAAGTCGGCCTTTTTTATCGCCCAATACGCCCCAAAGTATTCCGCCCACCAGCATTCCGGCCATTTGCATATTAATCAGGTATAACCCTTCGTCCAGCAATTTATCTTCCGGTACGCCTAAATAACGTAAACTGGGAATGCGGACAATACTAAAAAGCAATAAATCGTAAATATCAACGAAATAGCCCAGCGCAGCTACTATTACCGGTATTTGCAGTAACTGCCGGAGCTTGGAAGGTTGGGTCATTTAAAAATTTCTTTTCAGCTAGCTGGATGTTTTTAATACTTGAATTTGCCAGTTAAACGGTAAGCATAGCAGCTCCGAATACGCCGGCACTATCGCCTAATTTTGGTTTGAGCAGCAATATATCCGGATGCGTATTAAATACCAACTTTTTCACAGCTTCTGCTCCGGCGGTGTAAAGCAAATCTACATTGCCCACGCCCCCGCCAATCACAATCGCATCGGGGTCCAGAATATTTACCAGTACCGCTAAGCCTTTGCCAAAATAGTGCACCATTCGCTCCACCGTTTGGGCTGCGTACGGGTCGTTTCCTTGGCGATAGCGTTCCATAATAATGGGCAAGGCAACTTCTTCTCCGCTCAAACGGGTATAGAACCGCTGCAAAGACGGCCCGGATAAGATAGTTTCTACACAACCCTTCTTACCGCAGTAGCACAGCTCGCCGACTATATCCAATATATTATGGCCCCATTCACCCGCAATGCCCTGCCGGCCGTAAAGCACCTTTCCGTTAACTACAATTCCACCGCCTACGCCGGTACCCAATATTAATCCTAACACGACTTCAGCATTTGGCACTTTTTCCGGGATAATACCCAGTAGGGTTTCGGCTAAAGCAAAGCAGTTAGCATCGTTGGTTATTACTACCGGCAGACTTAAAAGTGCTTCCAGGTCTTTCTTAAAAGGTTTGCCGTTGAGAACTGTGGTGTTACTATTTTTTAAGGTTTGGGTAGCCGGGTCCAAAGCACCGGGCGTTCCTAACCCTAATACGGAGGGTTGTAAACCGGTTTCTTCACTTAATAGCGTTATTAATTTCTTTATTTGCTTTAGAATATGCTGATATCCCTGACTGGCTTCGGTGGGGACCCGCAAGCGGCTTAGCACCCGGTAAGAGGGAGCTGGTTCCAGCACCACGCCTTCAATTTTTGTACCGCCTAAATCAATACCCCAAAGTTCTTGTGCCATATAGTTTTGTTTTGCCGAATAAGCTGGTAAAGGAAAGATGTTTTAAATATATGAAATCTATAAATTTGTACTCGGTTTTAAATGGTACAGTCATAAAAAAAGCTTCGGTTTATATTATAAACCGAAGCTTTTTTATTTAGTAGCCGCCTATTTATTTAGCCGTAAATTTATAGATTTTCCCGTCGGAGTAGTTTAAAACGTACAAACCTTTCTGACTGTCTTCGCCGAACGAGGAAAGCGGTCCGTTCAGTTTGGTTATTAACTGATTACTTACTTTCTTTTTACCGTTAAAGGTGAGTGCCCAAATATTGCCGCTCACATAATCGCCGTAAATATATTTACCTTCCATACCAGGCAATTTTTTATCGCGGCACACGAAACCACCCGTTACGGAACGACCAGTTTCCGAACCTTGCTCGTACGAATGAATAGGCACAGCCAATCCTTCTTTGGGGCAGGTACCACTTTCAAAACATTCGTCGGCTTCCATTACGCGCCAGCCGTAATTGCCACCCTTCTCCACAATGTCTATCTCTTCAATTTTATTCTGGCCTACATCACCGGCCCATAACAAACCGGTAGTCCGGTCGAAGTTAAAACGCCACGGGTTCCGCATGCCGTACGCAT
>Ga0210040_10002676_pt1 | contig 24864 bp, 29 predicted proteins | sample CryGeyCG12114_NA_FD_185462 | JGI IMG/M metagenome (GOLD analysis project Ga0210040, IMG submission 185462) | Groundwater microbial communities from aquifer - Crystal Geyser CG19_WC_8/21/14_NA (SPAdes) (version 2) | ecosystem: Environmental > Aquatic > Deep subsurface > Groundwater | place: USA... | reverse complement strand
GCGTAGGCTCGGTGCCGGGGATCGCGACGGCCGATGTGAACCTGGTCTGGGATCCGCCATGGGACCCGCAGAAGATGTCGGACGAAGCCCGCCTCGAACTGGGGATGCTGTGATGGCGACGACCCTGCGTCCGCGTCCCGCCGCGCTCAACCTCACTTCGTCGGCCGAGGCGCGGATTGCGGAGCTGATGGCGCGTGCACCCGAGGGCGCGATCGGCGTCAAGCTGTCGACGCCGCGGCGCGGTTGTTCGGGGCTCGCCTATTCGGTCGACTATGTGACGGAAGCCAAGCCGTTCGACGAACGGATCGACACGCCCGGCGGCACGCTTTTCGTCGATGGCGGCTCGATCCTGTACCTGATCGGCTCCACCATGGAGTGGGTGGAGGACGACTTCACGGCGGGCTTCGTGTTCAACAATCCCAACGCCAAGGGGTCGTGCGGCTGCGGTGAGAGCTTCACCGTCTGACCCGGACGGCAGAGGGCCGCGGCGACGCCCCCCGACGTCCCGCGGCCTTCACTCCGGAATAACAAACGTCAGGCGACTTCGGCGGCGGCCACTTCGTCCGGCTCGCGCAGCACATAGCCGCGACCCCAAACCGTCTCGATGTAGTTTTCGCCATCGCAGGCGAGGCTGAGCTTCTTGCGCAGCTTGCAGATGAAGACGTCGATGATCTTGAGCTCGGGCTCGTCCATGCCACCGTAGAGGTGGTTGAGGAACATTTCCTTGGTCAGCGTAGTGCCCTTGCGGAGCGACAGCAGCTCCAGCATCGCATATTCCTTGCCGGTCAGGTGCACGCGGGCGCCGTCCACCTCGACCGTCTTGGCGTCGAGGTTGACCGCGAGCTTGCCGGTGCGGATCACCGACTGCGAATGGCCCTTGGAGCGGCGCACCACGGCGTGGATGCGGGCGACCAGTTCCTCGCGATGGAACGGCTTGGTCACGTAATCGTCGGCGCCAAAACCGAACGAGCGGACCTTGGAGTCCATCTCGTTGATGCCGGAAAGGATCAGCACCGGGGTGGTGACGCGGGCGACGCGCAGCTTCTTGAGCACGTCGTAGCCGTGCATGTCCGGCAGGTTGAGGTCGAGGAGAATGATGTCGTAGTCGTAGAGCTTGCCGAGATCCAAGCCCTCTTCCCCGAGGTCGGTGTTGTAGACGTTGAAGCCTTCGGTCGTGAGCATCAGCTCGATCGCCTTGGCCGTGGTCGGCTCGTCCTCGATCAGCAGCACGCGCATCAGCAGTCCCCCGCTAGGCCAGCCGCGAGTACGTCGCGACCACCCGGATCCATTAACCAAAGAACATCTGAAGGCAAAAGGTTAATTTCCGCTTAATCCGCGGAGGTCCGTGGGTCTGCGGCAGGCGCCGGGCCGAACAGCTTGTGGTGCTCCGCCTTGGGGATGTCCTCGCCCAGCACTTCACGAAGATACAGGCTGCGAATCAGGGTAAAGATCACCACCAGCAGCGCCGCCGAGAAGAATAGGCCGAACAGCCCGAACACGTAACCGATGCCGACGATCACGAACAACGTCATCGCCGGGGGAATGGAGATCACCCGGTTTGTCACGATGGGCGTGATGAAGTTGGTTTGCACCAGTCGCACCACGGCGTAGGTGGCCAGCGTACCGATGATCGGCGACCCGCCCTTGGTCGCGGCAAGGCCAAGCGCTGGCAGCATCGCCGCGGTCGGCCCGACATAGGGGATGAATTCCGACAAGCCGGCCAGCAGGCCCAGCGCCGCCGCCGATGGCACCCCCGCGATCCACAGGCCGACGCCGACCAGCACGCCCATGGTGGTCATCTGGATGAGCTGCGCCCGCAGCCATAGCCGCAGGGTCGATGCGACGTCGAACAACGCGTCCTCGAACGCGGGACGATGGCGCGGCGGCACGAGCAGCAGAACGCCGCGCTCGTATACCCGCGGATCGGCGGCAAAGAAGATCGCGCCGACGAGCAATAACAGCGCGTTGAGCGCGATTTCGCCGGCACCGCGCAGCAGGCCGCTGATGTCCTGCGCCGCCTGGGAGCCGGCGTAGGCGACCTGCACTGCGCTCACCAGCTTGGCGCCCACCGCTGAGCGCGACAGCCAGGCGGCGAACTGATCGAGAATAACGGGCGTGCGCTCGATCAACAGGTTTACCTGCTCGCGGAAGGCGACGCCGAACAGCCAGCCGAGGAAGCCGAGCGTCGCCAGCGTCGTCGCCATGCCCAAGGCGAGCGCGGCCTTGCGGGGCACGCGCAGGTGATCGCGGTAGAGGTCGGCAATGGCATGAATGACGATCGCCCCGAGCATGGAGCCAAAGGCGAGGATCAGCAGGTTTCGGGCGCGGAACAGCGCCGCCGCCAGCGCGAGGATGACCAGCAGGATGACGACGCGCCGAATGAAGCGGGCGTCGTCGGCATCGGGTGCGAGGCGCGGCGTCACGGCCGCTCGCCCAGGCGCGGAAGGTCACAAAGGTCGCACCCTCTCGCGTGCGAGTCGCGCCGTGCGGACACGGCGGGGCGGCCGGTGCGCTCGGCGTCGGTCATGTGCTTCGAATCAGCCATGATCGCTGCGTGGCAGATCGGCGGAGGATAGGACAGGGGCGCGGGCGGCCGCGCACGGGTCGCGCAGCCGGTCGGCGAGAAAGGCGATCAACGCTTCCACGCGGGCGGGGCGCAAGGCGCTGGGCGGCGTCAGCAGGTGAAGGCCGATCGGCGGACCGTTCCAGGCGGTCAGCACCTCGACCAGCGCGCCCGAATGCAGGTGGGGCCCGACGATGAAGCCGGGCAGCCGGGCGATACCGAGCCCCGCCAGCAGCGCGGGTACCAGCGCCTCGCCGCTGTTCGCGGCAAGCGGCCCCGCTGTGCGGACCGCGACCTCGCCGCCGCCCGGCGCGCGGAAGCGCCACGGCCCGACGACATTGGAATAGCCGAGCAGCCGATGCTCGCCGAGTTCGCCGGGATGGTTGGGCACGCCGGCGCGGGCAAGATAGGCGGGCGAGGCGACGACGTGGGTTTCGATGCCGCACAGCCGGCGCGACCGCAGCGAACTGTCGGGCAGGTCGGCGATCCTGAGCGCGATGTCGAACCCTTCGGCAACGATGTCGACGCGGGCGTCCGACAGATGGAGATCGATCTCCACGCCGGGATGCGCGAGCAGGAAGTCGGCGAGCAGCGGCGCGACGTCGCTGACCCCGAAGCTCATCGGCGCGGCGAGGCGGACGCGGCCGGCAGGCGCACTGGCGGCGTCGTGCGCCGCTTCCTCCGCCGCGCGCGCTTCGGCGAGGATGCGCGCGGCGTGGCTGGCGAGCGGCTTGCCCGCTTCGGTCAGCGCCAGGCGGCGGGAGGTGCGGTGGAACAACGACTGGCCGAGGTGCGCTTCGAGGCGGGTGATCGCCTTGGAGACCGTTGCCTTGGACAGGCCGATGGCGTCGGCGGCGCCGCTGAACGAGCGGTGCTCGACCACTGCCGCGAAGATCGCCCAGGCTTCGAGATCGGGTAGGCGCATGAGACCTCACTCTGGTTGCGATATGAAACGATCAGTTTCCACCGTTTCCGTTTACGCGACGGTTTTGGCGCCTATGTAGGTTTTCACAAGTGGAGAACCGTCATGATCGACGCCGATACCCGTATCGATCGCCGCCCGTTTGCCAGCCTTGGTCATGCGAACCATGGCTGGCTGGACGCCCGGCATCACTTTTCGTTCGCCAGCTACCATGACCCCGCTCGCATGGAATGGGGCGCGATCCGCGTGTGGAATGACGACACCATTGCGCCCAACAGCGGCTTTCCGCCGCACCCGCACCGCGACATGGAGATCATCACCTATGTCCGTTCCGGGGCGATCACGCACCAGGATTCGCTTGGCAACCAGGGCCGCACGGGCGCGGGCGACGTGCAGGTGATGAGCGCGGGCAGCGGCGTGCGCCATGCCGAGTTCAACCTGGAAAGCGAGCCGACGACGATCTTCCAGATCTGGATCCAGCCGACCCGGACCGGCGGCAGCCCGACCTGGGGCGCCAAGCCGTTCCCCAAGGGCGAGCGTTCGGGCAGGCTGGTGACGCTGGCGTCCGGCTTTGCCGACGACGCCGATGCGCTGCCGATCCGCGCCGACGCACGCGTGCTGGCGGCGACGCTGAAGGCCGGCGAGCGCGTCACGCATCAGGTCGGCGAGGGACGCCACGCGTATCTTGTTCCCGCCACCGGCGCTTTGTTGCTCAACGGCGAGCGCATCGACGCGCGTGACGGCGCGGCTATTTCGGGCGGCCAAAGCGTGGAGATCCAGGCGCTGGAAGATGCCGAGATCGTTCTGGTGGACGCGAACTGACAGGGCCGCTTGCGGGCGACGACCAACCCAACGGAGAAGACTGATGGCAAAGGTTCTGGTGCTTTATTATTCATCGTACGGCCACATCGAGCAGATGGCCGACGCCGTCGCCGAGGGTGCGCGTGCAGCGGGGGCGGAGGTGGACATCCGCCGCGTCGCCGAAACCGCGCCGGCGGCGGTGGTCGAGGCGGCGCACTTCAAGACGGACACGGCTCACCCGCTGATCGAGGGGCCGGAAAAACTAGCCGACTACGATGCGATCATTGTCGGCGCGCCGACCCGCTTCGGGCGGATGCCGAGCCAGATGGCCGCATTCTGGGACACCGCCGGTGGCCTGTGGGCGCGCGGTGCGCTGACTGGCAAGGTGGGGGCGGCGTTCACCTCCACGGCGACGCAGCATGGCGGGCAGGAGACGACCCTGTTCTCCACGCTGACCAACCTCCTGCACTTCGGCATGGTGATCATCGGCCTCGACTATGGCTATGAAGGTCACGCCGGCTCGGGCGAGGCGCATGGCAGCACGCCTTATGGCGCCAGCACCATCGCCGGGCAGGATGGCAGCCGCCAGCCCAGCAAGGCCGAACTCGGCGGTGCCCGCTATCAGGGGCGCAAGGTGGCGGAGCTTGCCGCCAAGCTTGTCGCCTGACGATCACCGCCTGACGATCAGCGCCGCCGCTTGTCCTTGGGCAGCTTGACCCGCGGCGGCGGCGCCGGCGTGCCGACCACGCCGAGCGGGATCGGTGGCTCCGTTGCCACGCGGATGACCAGCGGCACCACCGCCGGGCTGGCCGGGAAGCGCGTGCGGGCGCTGGCGAACAGCGCCCGTGCGGCCGGCGCGCCCGGCGCGTCGCTGGTGACGCCAACCCAGCGCCAGTGCCATGGCTCCCACGTCACGCCCTGCGCATTGCCGGCGGGAAAGCTCAATTCGAAGCCGAAGCGCGGCGCGTTGGCGATCAGCCACTGGCCGGAGGGCGTCGCGGCGATGCAGTCGGTGGTATCGGGGCAACGGGGTGCCGGGCGGACGGCGAAATCGATCGCGTAGCCCGTTTCGTGTTCGCTAAAGCCCGGCGGCGCGACCTGGCGCGAGCGCGATGCGGCGTCGTGGCAGTTCTTGCCGCGCCGGCAGAACACCGACTGCTGGTGCGCGACCGAGCGATAGCATGACACGCCGTGGAGACTGCCCGGCACTCCGCTTGCCGCCTTGGCGCCAAGCAGAAGCGCGAGGGCCGCGGCGACGTCCGGCTGGATGCGGCAGGGCTGGCCGATCGCAAAGCCCGGCGGCGCCAGCACCAGCCTGGCGGCGGTGACGTCCACATAGGGGAAGTGGCCGAACAAGCGCCCGTCGCTAGGCTGGGGAGCAGCGGCATTCGGCGGCGGCGCCGACGGTGCCGCGGGCAGGACCACCGGCGGCGCGATCTGCGCGGCGATGGGCGATGCGAGCAGTTGGGCGAGCAGCAGGAAAGGCAGAAGAAGGAAGCGACGCATCGCGACGCGGCTCTGGCATGGCGGCGCGTGCGGTGGCAAGGGCAGCGGCATGCATGGCGACCGGGTGTTGTTCCTCGACGGTGAAGCGCTGGTAATCGACAAGCCCGCTGGGCTGCCGGTCGATCCGCCGCGCGATGGATCGTTGAGCCTTGAAAATCATCTGGACTCGCTGCGCTTCGGCTTTCAGCGGCTGCCGCAGGCGGTGCACCGGCTCGACCGCGACACCAGCGGCTGCCTGCTGCTGTCGCGCAATCCCAAGGCGCACGCCCGGCTGCAACGCGCGTTCGAGGCGGGGGAGGTGGCCAAGCGCTATCTCGCCGTGCTCGATGGCCTGCCGGCGGGGGAGGCAGGGGAGATCGACCTTCCGCTCGCCAAGGTGAGCAGCGCGGAGGCCGGCTGGCGGATGGTGCCCGATCCGGCCGGCAAGCGCGCGGCCACGGCCTGGCGGCTGCTGGAGGCGAAGGACGGCCGCTCGCTGGTCGAGTTCCGGCCGACGACGGGGCGCACGCACCAGATCCGCGTGCATGCGGCGAGCGGCCTGGGCGTGCCGGTGGTCGGCGATCCGGTCTATGGACGCGCGGACCGGGCCGGGATGATGCTGCACGCAGCGGCGCTCTCCGTCACCCGCGCCGGCAAGCCGCCGGTGGAAGCGGAAGCGCCATGGCCCGAGCGGTTCGCGCTGCTGGGGTTCGGCACGCCGGCCTCGGCGGCATGATCGAGCTGCCCGAGGAGGCGCTGGAGGAGCGCTTTCTCGCCGCCACCGGGCCGGGCGGGCAGAACGTCAACAAAGTGGCTACCGCATGCCAGCTGCGGGTGGACGTGTTCCGGCTGGGGCTTCACCCCGAAAGCTTTCGGCGGTTGAAGGTGCTGGCGGGAAGCCGGCTGACCAGCGGCGGTACGCTGGTGATCACGGCGCGGCGTTTCCGCACGCAGGAAGCGAACCGCGCCGACGCACGCGAGCGGCTCCGCGAGCTGCTTTCCAAGGCGGAAGAACGTGAAGCGCGCCGGGTCAAGACGCGGCCCTCGCGCGCCGCCAAGGCCCGGCGCGTGGAGGCCAAGAAGGGCCGCGGCGAGGTGAAGGCCGGGCGCGGCAAGGTAAGGATCGACTAAACATGTACGCGTTTGACGTTTCCGGCGGCAGCAAGGCCGACCTCTACCGCGACCTGCTGGCGGCGCTCGATGCGCTCACTGCGGGCGAGCCGGACGCGGTGGCCAACATGGCCAACGCAGCGGCGCTGGTCTGGCAATACCTGCCCGATCTCAACTGGGCGGGCTTCTATCGGCTGGTGGATGGCGAGCTGGTGCTGGGGCCGTTTCAGGGCAAGCCCGCCTGCATCCGCATCGCGATCGGCAGCGGCGTCTGCGGCACGGCGGCGGCGGCCCGCGCGACGCAGGTGGTGGCGGACGTCCACGCCTTTCCTGGGCACATCGCCTGCGATGCGGCCAGCCGCTCGGAGCTCGTGGTGCCCCTGCTCAACGGGGACACGGTGCTGGGCGTGCTCGATCTCGACAGTCCCGAACCGGGCCGGTTCGATTCGGACGATGCGGCCGGTTGCGAAGCGCTGGCGGCGTTGCTGGCGGGCCGAATCGCCTGATCCATTCCGGGACAGAGGCGCGGCTGGCGAGAAAAGGCGGGAAATGGTAAGCAACGCGTCAACGATGTCCGGCGTTGGCGGTGGGCAACGCAAACAGGGAGAAATCGGTGGCGATGCGTAGTCTTCTCGTGACAAGTGCGCTGGTGGCGCTGCTGGGCGCAGATGCCGCCGGTGCGCAGCGGGTGGTGACCCGCGGCCCGGGTCCCGGAGCTTCCTATTCGGCACCGGGCATGACGGGACGCGCCCCGATGGTGCACCAGTCGATGCCGATGAATGGGCCGATGGCGCCGCGGCCGATGGTGCGCCCAGTGAATGGCCGTCCGGTGAATGGCCCTCGGATGATGGGGCATCGCTGGGGCAACAAGGTCAACGGCCGCTGGTATGCCGGGGTGAATGCGCCCGGCGGCTGGCACAGCTATCGCCGGCCGGTGCGCGGCTATGCACTGCCGAGCTACTGGATCTCGCCGAGCTTCGTGATCAGCGACTGGTCGGCTTACGGTCTTCCGCAGCCGCCTTATGGCTATAGCTGGTCGCGTTATTATGACGACGCGGTGCTGATCGACGGGCGCGGGTCGGTGTATGACAGCGTCGGCGACGTCAACTGGGACCGGTACGACGACGGCGGCTATGCCGATGATCGCGGTTACGGCGACCCCGTGTATGCGGATGACGACCGCTATGCGGCGTCGCGTGACGAGTATCGGGAGAGCGATTCCTATGCGCGCCATGACAATGGCGTCGGCGGTGCCGTCACGGGGGGCGTGGTCGGCGGCGTTGCCGGGAACCTGATCGGCGGGCGCGGCAATCGTCTGGGCGGTACGCTGATCGGCGCGGGCGTCGGTGCCGCTGCCGGTTATGCGATCGACAAGCATGAGGACGACCGCCGCGGACCACCGCCGCCGCGCGGCTATGGGGCCGACTATCCGGCGCCGGCCTATGCCCCGCCGCCCCCGCCGCCTCCCCCCATGCGCCGGCATGGCGGTGCCGGCAGCAGCTGGGTATCGCCCGACGGCAGCACGCGGGTGGTGACCACCGGCGGCGGTTACGGCGGCAGCACCACCGTGGTCACGGTGCAGACCGCACCGGTGGTGACCACCACCACCACCGAAATCTATGAGGACACGGTGACCTATTCGCGTCCCAAGAAGGCGCACAGCAAGCGCGTGTGGCGGCGGCGACCCACCTGCGGGCTGCCGCTAAGCTTCCGGGTCCAGGAGCGGCCAGCTGGCTGAGCGACGATGCCGTCCCGCGTGCGGGGCGGCATTGTTGCGTTGCGCGCGAGTGACACAGACTTGCGAGTCGCGCGTCGGCTCGACCGGTTGATCGCTTCGCGGCTGAGCTGGTCCGGACGCTTGCCCTCACGCCAGACACCAGCGCTGCGATGTCGGGCGTCGTTCACCACGACGAGGTGACTGCGCCTCGCCTTGGCTCGCTATGTTCCCGCCCAAAGCCGCGTCGCCTGAGGGCTACGCACGGACGCGGTCTTGACCTGCCCATGCGCTGGCGCGAGAGGGGAGGGCCCCAGGAGCCGAATACCCATGTCCATCGCGATCAAGATGCCTGCGCTGTCCCCGACCATGGAGGAGGGCACGCTTGCCAAATGGCTGGTAAAGGAAGGCGACACGGTGAAGTCCGGCGACATCATGGCCGAGATCGAGACCGACAAGGCGACCATGGAGTTCGAGGCGGTGGACGAAGGCGTCATCGCGAAGATCCTGGTGGCGGAGGGCACGGACGGGGTGAAGGTCGGCACCGACATCGCGCTGCTCGCCGAAGAAGGCGAGGATGCCGCAACGGTGCAGGCGCCCCAGACCGGCGAAGCGCCCCAGGCCGGCGAAGCGCCCCAGACCGGCGAAGCTCCCCAGGCCGGCGAGACGCCTCAGCCCGAGCCGCAGGCTGACGGCCGCGCCGATCCGACCGACCCCAACAAGACCGGCAGCGAAGCAGCGCCGTTCGATCGCACCTTGTCGCAGGCAGAGGATCACGGCCGCCCGCCCGAGGCCGGCGCAGCGCCCGGCTCCGCGCCTGCCGCGCCCGCTGCAACCGGGACGCCGTCGTCCGCGAGCGGCGAGCGGATAAAGGCGAGCCCGCTGGCGCGTCGCATCGCGAGCAGCAAGGGCGTCGACCTTGGCGCGATCACCGGCTCCGGCCCGAACGGCCGCATCGTCAAGGCTGACGTGGAAGGCGCCAAGCCAGGGGCGGCGGCTCCGGCAGTCGCAGCTCCTTCAAGCCAGTCGGCCGCTGCGCCCGCGCCCGCCGCCGCGGCCAAGCCCGCGGTCATTCCCGACATTCCGCACGAGGCGACCAAGCTCAGCAACGTGCGCAAGACGATCGCGCGCCGCCTGACCGAATCGAAGCAGACGGTGCCGCACATCTACCTGACGGTGGACGTGCGCCTCGATGCCTTGTTGAAGCTGCGCTCCGAGCTCAACGACGGGTTGGCGGCGCGCGGGGCGAAGCTGTCGGTCAACGACTTGATGGTCAAGGCGCTGGCGGTGGCGCTGGTGCAGGTCCCGAAGTGCAACGTGATGTTCACGCCCGACCAGTTGATCAGCTTCAGCCGCGCCGACATCTCGGTCGCGGTGTCGACGCCATCCGGTCTGATCACGCCGGTGGTGACGGAGGCGGACGCCAAGTCGCTGTCGGCGATCTCGACCGAGGTGAAGCAGCTTGCCGCGCTGGCCCGCGACAACAAGCTGAAGCCCGAGCAGTATCAGGGCGGCACCGCCTCGCTCAGCAACATGGGCATGTACGGGATCAAGCAGTTCGAGGCGGTGATCAACCCGCCGCAGGGCATGATCATGGCGATCGGCGCCGGCGAGCAGCGGCCTTACGTGATCGACGGCCAGCTCGGCATCGCCAGCGTGATGAGCGCCACCGGCAGCTTCGACCACCGCGCGATCGACGGTGCGGATGGCGCCGAGCTGATGCAGGCGTTCAAGAACCTGATCGAGAAGCCGCTGAGCATGCTGGCCTGACGCCATGGGGCGGGCTACCCTGGTTGAGGTGCTCCACATCGCGGCGGGGCTGGCGGCGGCGGCGGCGCTGACCTACGCGGCGGCCTGGGCCTATCCGCTCGGGCGTGAGGTGATCTGGTGGTGCGGCGCCGGCGCGATGGTGGCAACGGTGGTGATGGGACTGGGACCGCTCCGGCGCGCGCACGCCGCCGACCGGGGGCGGCGATGACGCTTCTGCCTGATCAGGCGCCCACGATTCGCGTCACCGCGATGCCGGGCGACGCCAATCCTTATGGCGACATCTTCGGCGGCTGGCTGATGGGGCAAATGGACTTGGCCGCGGGCTCGGTGGCGTCGCGCCATGCCGGAGGCCGCGCGGTGACGATCGCGGCGGAGGGGATGAAGTTCCACGCCCCCGTGCTCGTCGGCGACGAGGTGTCGGTCTATGCGCGGCTGGTCGCCGTCGGCCGCACGTCGATGACCATTGAGGTCGAGGCCTGGCGCCGCGCACGCCACACCGACGCGGCGTGCAAGGTGACGCAGGCGCGCTTCGTGTTCGTGGCGACCGACGAGAACCGCCAGCCGCGTGTCGTGCCGGGGATGGCGACCTCCTGAATTCAACGCAGATCGGGCCCATGTTGTGGGCAAGCAAGGACGAGAATCGTGGCTGACCAATTCGACCTCATTATCCTCGGCTCCGGCCCTGGCGGCTATGTCGCGGCGATCCGGGGGGCGCAGCTTGGGCTGAAGGTCGCGATCGTCGAGCGCGAGCGGCTGGGGGGCATCTGCCTCAACTGGGGGTGCATCCCGACCAAGGCGCTGCTGCGAACGTCGGAGGTGTATCACTACATGCAGCACGCCGCTGACTATGGGCTGAAGGCGGACAACGTCGGCTTCGACCTTGCCAAGATCGTCGATCGCAGCCGCAAGGTGGCGGGGCAGCTGAATGCCGGCGTCAAGGGCCTGATGAAGAAGAACAAGGTCACCGTGTACGAGGGCGTCGGCACGCTGTCGGGCAAGGGCGGCCTCAGCGTCGACAAGGACGGCAAGAAGACGGAGCTTCAGGCCAAGCACATCATGGTCGCGACCGGCGCGCGTGCGCGCGACCTGCCGTTCGCCAAGGCCGACGGTGAGCGCATCTGGACTTATCGCCATGCGATGGTGCCGACGGAGATGCCGACCAAGCTCTTGGTGATCGGATCGGGCGCGATCGGGGTCGAGTTCGCCAGCTTCTACCACGACATGGGCGCAGAGGTGACGATCGTCGAAATGCTGCCGCGCATCCTGCCCGTCGAGGACGAGGAAGTCAGCGCCTTCATGGACAAGGCGCTGACCAAGCAGGGAATCCAAATCCGCACGGGCGCGGGGCTGGAGAAGCTGGAGCCCGGCGCGAACGGCGTCACCGCGGCGATCAAGGGCGCGGACGGCAAGGTGACGACCGAGCAATTCAGCCACGCAATCGTCGCGATCGGCATCGTGCCGAATACGGAGAACATCGGGCTGGAGGCGCTGGGCGTCGAGACCGAGCGCGGGCACATCAAGGTCGACGGTTTTGGCCGCACCAACATCGAGGGCCTCTATGCGATCGGCGACGTGACCGGCGCGCCGTGGCTGGCGCACAAGGCAAGCCACGAGGGCATCGTCTGTGTGGAGAAGCTCGCCGGCGAGAACCCGCACCCGTTCGAGACGTGGAACATTCCCGGCTGCACCTATTCGCGGCCGCAGGTGGCGAGCGTCGGCTTTACCGAGGCGAAGGCCAAGGAAGCGGGTTACGAGGTCAAGGTCGGCAAGTTCCCCTTCATCGGCAACGGCAAGGCGATCGCGCTCGGCGAGGCGGAGGGCTTCGTGAAGACGGTGTTCGACGCGAAGACCGGCGAGCTGCTCGGCGCGCACATGATCGGGGCGGAGGTCACCGAACTGATCCAGGGCTATGTGGTCGCGCGCCAGCTGGAGACGACGGAGGCCGAGCTGATGGAAACGGTGTTCGCGCATCCGACGCTGTCGGAGATGATGCACGAAAGCGTGCTGGGCGCGTACGGGCGGGCGATTCACTTCTGACGGTTGCCCGCGCGCAACCGTCGCGCGGGTTGCGGGTTGGGCGATTATGGCGCACGCTCACGACGAACACGACCGAACGTTCCGCGCCTTTTCAGAGGCGGTGAACATGGCGCCGGCCGAACTGGAGAAGTGGCTCCGCACCGCGGACAGCCAGCGGGTCGGCTGGAAGGGGGCGGACGGGCATGGCGACGGCGAAAGCGTCGGCCACGAGTCGGGCCGCCACATCGTCGCGATCAAGCGCACCAAGCGCGGCGACCTGACCGACGACGACTTCCGCCACATGGCCAAGGTGGTCGGCTATGTGCATCGCCACCTGGCCCAGGGCGGCCCGGCGGCGGACAAGGAGCATTCGGACTGGCGCTATTCGCTGATGAACTGGGGGCGTGACCCCCTGAAGGACTAAGCAGTTTCGTCCACCTGGACCCGTTCGCCCTGAGCCTGTCGAAGGCCGTGTTCCGAAACGCACGTGCCTCGACAAGCTCAGCACGAACGGTTGAGCAGGGCTGAACGGTCGGACCGCCCCCCTAAGCCGCGGCGGCCTCATCGTAGCGGCGGTTGGCCAGTGCGCGGGCTTCCTCGACGGGCAGGGGGCGGCCAAAATAAAAGCCCTGCACCTTTGAGCAGCCGAGGTCCTGGACCATCAGATGCTCGGCTTCGGTTTCGACGCCCTCCGCGGTGGTCGCCATGCCAAGGCTCTTGGCGAGAGCCACCACGGCGCGAATGATCGCGATCGCCTCGCGCACGCCCTTGGAAGCGCCCTGCACGAAGCTGCGATCGATCTTGATCGAGGAAAAGCGGGTGCGGGACAGATAGCCGAGCGAGGAAAAGCCGGTGCCGAAGTCGTCGAGGCTGAGCTTGACGCCAAGGTCGAGCACCCGCTCCAGCACCTTGGTCGCGCCAAGCCCTTCGTGCATGAATACGCTTTCGGTGACTTCGAGCTCCAGGCGTTCGGCGGGCAGGCCTGAATTCGCGAGCGCCGAGGCGACCACCGTCACGAAATTCGGGTTCTGGAGCTGATCGGCCGACACATTGACCGCGACGCGGACGTGGCTGGGCCAGCGTGCCGCTTCCTCGCAAGCGGTGCGCACCACCCATTCGCCGATCGGCGCGATCAGGCGGGCATCCTCGGCCAGCGGGATGAACTTGACCGGCGAGACGTTGCCGAACTGCGGGTTGGTCCAGCGCAGCAGCGCCTCGAAGCCGGTGAGGCGCCCCGTATCGGCCGCGACGACAGGCTGATAGGTGAGGTGCATCTCGTCATTTTCCAGCGCCTTGCGCAGCGCCATCTCCAGCACGCGGCGCTCTTCGGCGGCGACGTGGAGTTGCGGTTCATAGGCGTGATAGACGCCGCCGCCCGCGTCCTTGGAGCGGTACAGCGCAAGGTCGGCGGAGCGGATGAGCATCTCGGCGGTGCGCCCGTCGCGCGGGCCAATGGCGAGGCCGACCGACGCGCCGATGTAGAGCGTGTGCTGATCGACCTCATACGGGCGCGACAGCGTTTCGATGATGCGGTGGGCGAGCTTCTCGACGGTGGACGGGTCGCTGGCGTCCCGCACGACGACGGCGAACTCGTCGCCCCCGAGGCGGCCGCACATCGCCTCGTTGCCCATCAGCTGGCCGAGCCGTTCCGACACGCGGCTGAGCAGGCGGTCGCCGATCGGGTGGCCGAGCGTGTCGTTGACGGCCTTGAAGCGATCAAGGTCGATCATCATGAACGCGCAGCGGCCGCCCCACTTGTCCGCTTCCTGCATCGCGCGTTGCAGCGTTTCGTTGATCAGCAGACGGTTCGGAAGGCCGGTGAGCGTGTCGTACCGGGCCATGCGGTTGATCTTGTCGGCCGATGCGCGCTGTTCGGTGACGTCGGAGCCGACGCCGCGAAAGCCGATGAACACGCCGCGCTCATCGACCCGCGGCGACGCCGCCATCTCCCACCAGCGCTCCTCGCCGCCGACATGAACGGGCAGGCGCAGGTCGCGGAAACTTTCGCGACTCTTGAGCTTGTCGGCGAGCGTGCGGAGGCCGGCGGCGAAATTGCCGGTCTCCCAGGCGGGGCCGGCGAGCACCTGCAGAAAGGGCATGCCGTTGATCGCCGACGGATCGATCCCGCAGGCAAAGGCGAAGCGGGGCGAGGCGCGGACGATGCGGCGGGCGGCATCGGTTTCCCACAGCCAGTCCGCGCCCGTATCCTCGAACTCGCGCAGCAGCAGGCTGACGGTTTCGTCGCGCTCGCCAAGGGCGAGCTGGCCGGAGCGAAGCAGGACCAGCGAGCGGGCGCGGTCGATGCACGCGACCATCAGCAGCGCGGTAAACAGCAAGGTGATGCCGGCGGGCGCCGCGCCGCCTTCGGTCACCAGGCGGACCGCGACGCTGGTGCCGATGCTGCCGATGAAGATCAGGCTGGGCAGCGCCAGCGGCGCCATGCCGACCGCTGCCGCCGTCATCAGCAGCGACAGGATCATCCACAAGCCGTAAGCGGCGCCAGACCCGGCCTGGCCATTGAAGAACAGCGGCGGGATCGCCCAGATCACGGCAAGCGCCAGCCCCTCGATGGCCGTACCCCGCACGTCGCGCACGGAGGCATAGCCGTCGCTTCGGTGATGCGACGACAGGCGGCGGACGGCGACGGCAACGCCGACGCCGATCGCCAGCGTGGTCCAACCCCCGACCAACCACAGCGGCAGGGCGCTGCGGAACAGCAGCCCGGTCATCACCGCGCCGATCAGGTTGGTCGCGAGGATGAACAGCGCGAGCTGACGCCCGGCCTGAAGCTGAGTTGCGCGAATCCGCGCCCATTCGGCGGGATCGGGGCCATCGCGCAACCCGATCAGCGTTCGGAAATCGATTGGAGCGCTCGTGCTCGCGGGTTCGGTGGTCTTGCTGGTCACGAGCCCGCTCTACCAAGCGGTGGTTAGCGCATCGTTTGCACGACCGGTCCGAACACGAAAAAAGGCGCTGCCGCCGGGTAAGGGTCCGGCGGCACGTCCCTGCCGATCAGGCGGCGACGGCGTAAGGCTTGATCTCGCCGGCAAGGTAGAGGTTGCGCGCCTTGGCGCGGCTGAGCTTGCCCGAGCTGGTGCGCGGCAGGGTGCGCGGCGGGATCAGTTCGATGACGCAGTTCATGCCGGTGACCGACCGAACGCGCTCGCGGATCTCCTCGCGCAGCCGAACGCGTTCGGCTTCGTCCGAGCTGCGGCATTGGACCAGCACCGCCGGCGTCTCCTCGCCACCCGGCGTGGTGATCGCGAAGGCGGCGATGTCGCCCTGCTTGAAGCCGGGCAGCTGCTCCACCGCCCATTCGATGTCCTGCGGCCAGTGGTTCTTGCCGTTAACAATGATCATGTCCTTGGCGCGGCCGACGATGTAGATGTAGCCGTCGGCCATGTAGCCCATGTCGCCGGTGTCGAGCCAGCCATCGACCATGCACGCGTCGGTGGCCTCCGGATCGCGGAAATAGCCAACCATCACCGATGGGCCCTTGCACCAGACCTTGCCGATCGCGCGGTCGGGCAGCGGCGTGCCGTCTTCCTCGCGGATCTCGACGCGCATGTCGCGCACCGGCTTGCCGCAATTGACGATTGCGCGAAAACGCTGCGGCCGGCCGTTGTCGTTGGCCTGGCCGTGGGTATCGCCCGAGAGCTGCGTTTCCTCCACCAGCTCGACGCAGATGCCCTCGCCCGGTGGCATCAGCGACACGGCCAACGTTGCCTCGGCAAGGCCGTAGCTCGGCAGAAACGCGGATGCCTGGAAGCCCGCATCGGCAAAGGCGTCCACGAAGTTCTGCATGACGTCGGGGCGGATCATGTCGGCGCCGTTGCCCGCCACCCGCCAGCGCGACAGGTCGAAGCGGTCGGACGCCTTGGTCTGCGACGACATGCGGCGCGCGCAGATGTCGTAGCCGAACGTCGGCGAATAGGAGAGGGAGGTGCCGTCGTGGCGGCTGATGAGGTCCAGCCAGGCGAGCGGCCGGCGCGCGAAATCCTCCGTCTTGAGGTAATCGGTCGAGACCTGATTGGCCATGGGCGACAGGAAACAGCCGACCAGCCCCATGTCGTGATACCACGGCAGCCAGGAGATGCAGCGGTCGGTGCCACTGACCGCCATGCCATGGCTGTGCGCCGCCAGATTGTTGAGCAGCGCGTGGTGGGTGATCGCGACGCCATGGGGGAAGCGCGTCGAACCGCTGGAATATTGCAGATAGGCGATCGCATCGGGGCTCGCGGCGGGCAGCGCTGCGGCGGGCGCGTCCTGCGCGGCGAACGTGTCCCAGTCGACGCCGGCGACACCGGCGAGGCGCGATGCCTCGGCCGCCATCTGCGTCAGTTCGGGCGGATAGACCAGCAGCACCGGGTCGCAGCTCGCCAGCTGGACGCGCAGCTGTTCGATGTACGATTCGCGTCCCCCGAACGAGGTCGGCAGCGGCAACGGCACGGGCCAGGCGCCGGCATAGACCGCGCCAAAGAACAGCGCCGCGAACTCGGCGCCCGTTTCCGCCACCAGCGCCACCCGCTCGGTCGGCTTGACGCCCGCGGCGATCAGCCGCTGCGCCATGGTCAGGGCGTCTTCGCGCAGTTCGCGATACGGATAGGCGCGGGTGAGTACCCCGCGCGCATCGTGGAAATTCAGCCCACGCGTCCCGCTGGCCGCATAATCAAGCGCTTCGCCCAGCGTGCCGAAATCGGCAAAGCGGCGAGGCAGCGCATCCAGCGTCGGCGTTGGCGCCATGATCAAGTCTTCCCGTTGTGCGTACACGCGCCGCGTGGAGCGGCACCTTCCAATGTCGGGTCCCACTGTGGCACAAACATGGCACATGCCCCGATCCCCTTCCGCGGCGACCCGTCGCCCTGTGCCACCGCTGGACTCTGCCGCCCTGGAACGGCTGGCGCTGCGCTATGTGGAGCGGTTCGCGACCACGCGCGGCAAGCTCGCCGCCTATCTGGCACGCAAGGTGCGCGAGCGCGGCTGGGAGGGCGCAGTCGCGGCCGATCCGCACGCGCTGGCGGAGCGCATGGCCTCGCTCGGCTATGTCGACGATCGCCTGTTCGCCGAGGCGCGCGCGTCCGCGATGGCGCGCCGGGGGCTCGGCGCCCGGCGGGTGGCGCAGGACTTCAGGGCCGCGGGGATCGGCGAAGAGGACGCGGCCGAGCTTGCCCCCGCGATCGCCGACCGGGCGCAGGCGGCGGCATTCGCCTTTGCGCGGCGGCGGCGGATCGGGCCGTTCGGCGACGGTTCGGCCGACCGGGCGCAGCGTGCCAAACAGCTCGCGGCGATGATGCGGGCGGGGCACGGCTTCGACCTCGCGCGGCGGATCGTCGCCATGGCGCCCGGCGAAGTGCCCCAAGATGAGCTAGGTGGCTGGGAAACGCGGTGAATGGTTCGTTGCGGTTGCGAACAACCATGCTAGCACATCGACATGCGGGGGTGGGCGCACGATGCGTAGCGAAGCGCGGAGCGACGAGGATCGATCGGTGAGTGCCGCCGACGATGGCAACGACGTGTCTGCGGCAACCGTGGCCGCGAGCGGCACGGTGAAGTGGTTCGACGTCACCCGCGGCTTCGGCTTCGCGGTTGCCGACGACCCGGCGCTGGGCGATATCCTGATCCACTTCTCCGTGCTGCAGCCGCATGGGCGCCGCAGCCTGCCCGAAGGCGCGCGGGTGGACACGCAGGCGATGCGGCGCGGGCGCGGCTATCAGGCGCGCGAGGTGACGGGGATCGATCTGTCGGGCGCGGTCGAGGAGCCGCCGCCGCGGCCACGGCGCGATGACGATCGGGTCGATCCGGTGGGACTGATCGATGCCGCGGGTCCGTTCGAGCCCGTGGTGGTGAAATGGTTCAATCGCCTCAAGGGCTATGGCTTCGTTGTACGGGACAGCGACGGCGCGGACGTGTTCGTGCATATGGAGACGCTGCGGCGAGCCGAGCTCGCGGGGGTGGAGCCCGACGAACGGCTGCGCGCGCGAATCGTTGATGGCCGCAAGGGGCCACTGGCGGTGGCGATCGAAAGGGATGGGGCATGATCGGTGCCAGGCAGCTGACGTTCTCCCTCACGCTTCTGCTGGCGGCGAGCGGCTGCACGCGCGGTGATCCGGCCGCTTCCGCCAACGGTGGCGATACGGACGGGCAGGCGGCTGCGGGCGAAGCGGCGACCCGGCTGCCGGTGGTGATCACCAGCACCCAGGGCAGCCACACGTTCCAGGTGGAGCTCGCCAAGACGGCGGCGCAGCAGGAACAGGGACTGATGTACCGCACCGACCTGAAGCCCGATGGCGGCATGCTGTTCTGGCCGTATCCGCCCGATGGCTCGGGCGCGCGGGCTGCCGAATTCTGGATGAAGAACACCCCCACGCCGCTCGACATCGCGTTTATCCGGGCCGACGGCACGATCGCGCGGCTGGCGGAGAACACCGTGCCCTTTTCCGACACGCGCGTTCCGTCCGGCGAGCCGGTGGTGGCCGTGCTTGAGATCGTCGGGGGGCGCGCCGCCGAACTGGGCGTCGCCGAGGGCGACCGGGTAAGCTGGCCGGGGCGCCGGTAGGATCGCGATGGCGGTTGAAGGCGGCGGTTCGCGCGGCTAAGCGCTGAACATGGGCCTGCTCGGATCGATCTTCACCTGGTGGAACGGCGCCACCATTGGCACGCGGCTATATGGGCTGAGGGGCATGCGCCACGTCGGCGACGATGCGATGGGCAACGCCTTTTACGAAGGCCGCCGCGACACCAACGGCATGCCGCGCCGCTGGGTCATCTATCAGGGCTCCAACGATGTCAGCCGGGTTGAGCCCGAATGGTTCAGCTGGCTGCACCACCACATCGACGACGTGCCGTCGCGGGCGCTGCCGCCCGCCAAGCGGTGGCAGAAGCCGGCGATCGCCAACATGACGGGCACCGCGGAAGCTTATCGCCCGGCGGGTGCGCTGGAAAAGGGCGGCCATCGCGCGGCGGCAACGGGCGACTACGAAGCCTGGACTCCTGACGAGTGAGCCGGCGCTGGATCGCCGCGGTCGTCTTGGCGGCGGTGTTGGCGGTGGCGGGCTGGCTGGGGTGGCGTGCATGGACGCGCGACCGGTCGGACCCGGCATCGGCACTCAGCACCACGTCGCAGGCCCCGAGCGATGACGCGCTCGCCGACACGGTGGAGACGGTGCAAACCGGGGCGGCCGCCCTCCCGACCGGTGGCACGCCGATGGCGCAGCGCGTCGCGGTGGTGGGCCTGCTCAACAAGCGCAACGGCGAGAGCCGGGCGCTGACCATGCGCCCGGGCCAGGCGGTTCGGGTCGGCGACGTGATCGTCCGCCTGCGCGCCTGCGAGATGACCGCGCCGTGGGAGGAGGAAACGCTGACCGGCGCCTTTGTCCAGCTCGACGTCCACGGTTCCGACGACCATTGGCGCCGTGTATTCTCCGGCTGGCTGTACAAGGAGCGGCCCGCGCTCAACGTCGTGGAGCACCCCGTCTATGACGTCTGGGCCAAGAGCTGCACGATGTCGTGGCCGGCAACCGGGCCTGATACGGTGGCCGCCGGTGCGCCTGGCGCCGCACCTGCCGCCAGACCATCAAGCGCGAAGAAGTCGCCGGCTCCCCGCCGCGACAGCGCCGCCGAGCCGGCCGATGCGCCGCCGATCACCCCGTCGAGTGCCTCGCCCAGCAACACCATGTAGTCGGCCCGCGTGATCTCCACCGCGCCGAGCGATGCGAGATGCGGGGTCTGGAACTGGCAATCGAGCAGGGTGAAGCCGCCGGCGCGCAGCCTCGCCGCCAGCCAGGCGAGCGCCACCTTGGATGCGTCGGTGGCGCGGCTGACCATGCTTTCGCCGAAGAACGCCCGGCCGAGCGCGAGGCCATAGAGGCCGCCGACCAGTCGCTCTCCTTCCCAGCATTCAAGCGAATGGGCAAAACCCATCGCGTGGAGCATCAGGAAGACGCGCTCGATCTCGCCATTGATCCAGGTTTCCGGGCGATCCTGGGCGCTCTCGGCGCATAGCTGGAGCACCTCGCCGAACGCCTGGTCGGCAGTGACGCGAAAGCGATCGGCCGCGATCCTCTTGCGCAGCGAACGCGACAGGCGGAACCCGTCGAGCGGCAGCACGGCACGGCGGCGCGGCTCCACCCAGTAGACGCTGTCGGCATCGCGGGCGTCGGCCATCGGGAACACACCCACGGCATAGGCGCCGAGCACCGTCTGGGGATCAAGCATGGCCATGCCCGCCAACTGGCCGCGCCGGCCGGTGCTTGGCAAGCCGCAACAAAAAAGAGCCGGCGGATCGCTCCGCCGGCCCGTTTGTGTGATGCATCAGCCGGAGAAGCCTACGACTTGCAGGTCAGCTCGCTCTTGCCCGGCCGGGTGAGCGTGATGCTGGCGGGCGTGCCGGTCAGCTTCCATCCGCCCTCGGCGGTCAATGGCTCGCCGGCGGTGGGCGCGGTGAGGCGCGTCGGCGTGCCATTCTTGGCGGTCCGCACGACGGCCTGCTTGTCGCCCTGGAAGAACGTCACATAGACCAGGCTGTTGTCTTTGCAGCGCAGCGTGGACTCGGCCTTGATCGCCGGCGGCAGTTCGACGGGGGCGCGATTGGCGAGCTCGTTCGCCATCGGATCGGGATTGGTGTCGAGCACTTCGGGAGCGGGCTTGCCGCACGCGCCCAACGCAAGAAGAGCAGCGGCGGCGGCGAGGGTGGGGAGGGGGCATTTCATAGCGCTCGGCGCTTTGCCGATGCAGCAAATCGCGTCAAGGGAGACATGCGCGCCCAGGTAAAAAAGGCAGCATGACTCACCTTGCGTCTGCGAAGTCGCCGGTATCAGCGGCGAGGATCAATCGGTGAGGAAATCGCGAAGGGCGAGCCATGCCGGCAGCTTGGCGGCAAGTCCCACCGCGTGCAGCGGACTGCTGGACGGCAGCAGCACCCGTGCGACGCCGGGCAGGCGATCGCCCAGCGCGCGGGTGCCGATCGCGTGTGCCTTGCCGCCGTTGAAGGCGAGCGCGCGCAGCGCCGGCAGGCCGGCGGCGAACGTGGCGAGGTCGCGTGGCTCGTGCTCACGGATGGCGGCGTCGCTGCTGCCCTCGCGGCGCGCGGTGGCGATCACGTCCCACAGGCCGGCGCGCGCGGCCAGCAATGCCTGCAGACGAGCTTCACCGTCGAGCGCCACGAGATTGCGGTCGATCACCGCGCCGGCGAGATGCCAGAACTGGTTTTGCGGGTGGGCGTAGTACCGCCCCGCGGCGAGCGAGCGTTCGCCGGGCAGGCTGCCCAGGATCACCACGCGGGTGCGGGCATCGACCACGGGGGGAAAGGCGCGCTTGCGTTCCGGCACCTGCTCGATGTGCAGCGCGGCGAGGGCGGATGGAAGGGCAAAGGTAGGCAAAGCCTTGGCTTGTGCGCCCCAAGCTTAGCTGGCTTGCCGTTCACACCCGCGGTGACCATCTTTCGATCATGCACACCGCACAGGATACGCTCGCGCTGATCGGCCACACCCCTCTTGTTCGGCTCAAGGGGCCGAGCCAAGAGACCGGCTGCGACATCTTCGGGAAATGTGAATTCGCCAATCCCGGTGCCTCGGTGAAGGACCGGGCGGCACTGGCGATCATCGAGGACGCGGAGGAGCGTGGGGTGCTGCAGCCCGGCGGCACGATTGTCGACGGCACCGCAGGCAACACGGGGATCGGCATTGCGCTGGTCGCCAACGCCAAGGGCTACAAGACCATCATCGTCATGCCCGAAACGCAGAGCCGCGAGAAGATGGACACGCTGCGCGCGCTGGGGGCCGAGCTGGTGCTGGTACCGGCGGCGCCGTTCGCCAGCCCCTGCCACTTCGTGCACACCTCCCGCCGGATCGCGGAGGAAACGCCGGGCGCGGTGTGGGCCAACCAGTTCGACAACACCGCCAACCGCCGCGCCCACATCACCGGCACCGCCGAAGAGATCTGGGAGCAGATGGACGGGCGGATCGACGGCTTCACCTGCGCGGTCGGCACCGGGGGGACGCTGGCCGGCGTCGGCATGGGGCTCAAGGCCAAGGACGAGCAGGTGTGCATCGCGCTCAGCGATCCGCATGGCGCCGCCTTGTTCAACTATTACGCGCATGGCGAGCTCAAGGCCGAAGGATCGTCGGTCGCCGAAGGCATCGGCCAGGGGCGGATCACCGCCAATCTGGAGGGCGCGCCGGTCGACCGGCAATTCCGGATCAGCGACGCGGAAGGCTATCGCTGGGTCAGGCGGCTGCTCGACGAGGAGGGGCTGTGCCTGGGACTTTCGTCCGGCATCAACGTCGCGGGCGCCGTTGAGCTGGCGCGGGCGCTTGGGCCCGGCAAGCGGATCGCGACCATCCTGTGCGACACCGGCTTCCGTTACCTGTCCTCGCTCTACAACCCCGAATGGCGGGCAGCCAAGGGTCTGGATTGAGCGGGAAAGGCGCCCCATCGACAAGCGGCCGCCGCTCCCTATGATGGCGGCCACATGAAAGCCGTTCGCGAAACCTCGCAAGCGCTGCAGCGGATCAGGGTCGGCATGATCGGGCTGGCCGCGGTGGTGATGCTGATCGTCTGCGCCAGCGCGATCATGCGCACCGCGACTCACGAAGCCGCTGTCGGCGGCGCCGGCAGCGCCAAGCCTGCCACCGTCGCCAACATGGCAGAGGGCAACAGCACCGCCGATTCGAGCGGCGAGCCGTTGGCTGAACTCGGCGTTGCGCCCAGCACCAGTACCAGCAGCGGCAACGTCGCCGCTGCGGCAATCACCAACCGCTGATTTTCCGCGTTCGTTCCGATGGTAGAGCCGGCGCTCGCGCGTTTGGTCTGCCGGCGTGTGCGGCGGTGATCGGAGAGGCGGAAAGCGGCGGCTGGCGGAGTTTCCCGCCGTTTCCCCAACTATCCCGTTGCGTCCCCAAAGCGCTATTGGTAAACAAAATCCAACAGAGGGACGGTCTCACTGTTTGCGCAAGGCAAACGGCTGAGGAGTGGTGATGGCCGCTTTTCAGCTCGATAGCGCATGCGTGCGTGTGTGGGGGTGGCGTGTCGATCAGGGGGCGTTATCAGGGGCACGGCATCGGACTTGTCGACGACAAGGGCCGGGTCGCGATCCCCAACGCGCTCCGCACCACGCTTCAGCAGAATGCGCCTCGCGCCGATGGCAAGGACGGCGGCACCATTGTCGTCGGGCCGCACGAATCGAGCGAATGCCTGGTCGCCTATGATCCCGCGTACATCGAGATCAAGGCGGTGCAGCTCGATGCCCACGAGGCGCAGCATACGGCGGCCGACGGCAGCTACGACTTCAACTATCAGCGGCGCGTAATGGCCGGGGAAGCGGTGCCGTTCGACGGGTCCGGGCGTTTCATCATGCCGGCATTTCCGCGTTTTCACGCCAATATTGGCCAATATGCCTTTTTCCAGGGCATCAACAATCGCATCGAGATCTGGGACCCGGCAACGGCGCTTGCGGACGACTCGCTCGACCTGACAACAAAGAAGATGATCCGCTTCTTCATGGCGGAAAAGGGCGTGCAGCTGTGACCGAGCCGGCGCACGTCCCCGTTCTGCTCGACGAGGTGATCGCCGCCCTGTCGCCGGCCCCGGGCGACGTGATGGTCGATGCGACCTTTGGCGCGGGCGGCTACACGCGTGCGCTGTTGGCTCGCGGCGTGCAGGTGATCGCGTTCGACCGCGATCCCGATGCCATTGCCGCCGGCCGGGCGGCTGCGCTCCACGGGCTGACGCTGGTGGAAAGTGACTTTTCGGGCATGGAAGCGGCGATCCCCGCGCCCGTCGACGGTCTCGCGATGGATATCGGCGTGTCGTCGATGCAGCTCGATCAGGCCGAGCGCGGCTTCTCGTTCCAGGGCGACGGGCCGCTCGACATGCGCATGAGCCAGCAGGGCATGTCGGCCGCCGACTTCCTTAACGGCGCCGACGAGGACGAGATCGCGGACGTCCTGTTCCACTATGGCGAAGAGCCGCGCTCGCGCCGCGTCGCTCGCGCCATCGCCGCCGCGCGGCCGCTGTCGCGCACCGGCGAACTTGCCGCGGTGGTCCGCCGCGCTCTCGGCCACAAGCCGCACGATAAAAAGGACCCGGCGACGCGCACCTTTCAGGCGATCCGCATCCATGTGAACCGCGAACTGGGCGAGCTCGCCGACGGTCTTGCCGCGGCCGAGCGCGTGCTCAAGCCCGGCGGCAGGCTGGCGGTGGTGACGTTTCATTCGCTGGAGGACCGGCTGGTGAAGCGGTTTCTGCGCGACCGGTCGGGCGCGGCGCCTTCAGCATCCCGTCATGTGCCGCAGGCTATCGCTGCGACGGCACCGAGTTTCGAGGCTGTCGGTCGCGCGGTGCGTGCCGACGAAACGGAAGTGGCGCGCAATCCCCGCGCGCGATCGGCAACCCTTAGAACCGCGCGGCGAACCGCGGCGGCGGCGTGGAAGCAAGAGGTGACGCAATGACGGCGGCGTATCGGTTGAAGGGTCTGGGCTGGTTCGG
>Ga0210040_10002674_pt1 | contig 24874 bp, 32 predicted proteins | sample CryGeyCG12114_NA_FD_185462 | JGI IMG/M metagenome (GOLD analysis project Ga0210040, IMG submission 185462) | Groundwater microbial communities from aquifer - Crystal Geyser CG19_WC_8/21/14_NA (SPAdes) (version 2) | ecosystem: Environmental > Aquatic > Deep subsurface > Groundwater | place: USA... | reverse complement strand
GCAGAGTTAGAGAATTATAATAAAACTTTCCTCTCCTGAAACGATAAAAAATTTCACTTATTCTGCTAGCTTTGAGAGTTTCAAGTTATCTATTGATTTAGTTTAAAAAGCTTTATAAAAAGTTCTTTGCAATTTTCAGTTTTCTTGAGCGTTTTTGAAAATTTAAAATAGAAAATGAATGCAAGTAACTAAGGTATGGGGTTGGTGGAGCATAAAACCGATTTCTTTTGCCATGCAATGGAAAATCACAACTTACTGTTGTACTATACTTTTAATGATACTGATGCTACGTAATGCTACACTCATGGCTGAACAACATAACCTAACTGGAGACTGGAAAAGAAGCTCACCGCTAACCGCACCTTTCGGTATACCGTGCACCCTAACTTTGCCCTACGTACTGAACGCGGACCGCATAAAAGTATGTTAAATTTCAAATGCGGAATATAGTTATAGAAATCATATTTATCTCAAATATTTATTCATAATTAAATGGATTAAATGTAAGTTTTGAAAGATATATATAGTAACCATAGGAACCACACGATCCATCCTAACAGTGGATTGGTCGGTCGCTATAGGGACCTTGAGTATTGAAATCGCAATCACTGAAGAAGCATAGTCCGCTTCAGAAAAAAAGACAGTTTATTTACCCGTTAGGTTACATGAAAATGTTTTTTAGGTGCAAAAAAAATTTAATTTAGGTCATAAATGATAAAAAATTGGTCTGTAGGTTTTTATGTGGAGAAAGTTTCATGTTTCTCAACTCTCCACATGCAGTCAAAATGCGATGCGTTATACAGTGTATATTATCTATTTCTATGATACAGCCATAGCCAACAAAGGATACCGCGAGTTCTGCAAGTCGCATTGAAAATCGAGTGGAGGGTAGAATACGTGAACATTCATATTTCCAATTCCTTGCAATGTGAATGTGAATAGCTATAGCAAAAATAAAAGTTAACTACCATAATAACCATAACCGCATTTACTATTTACCATATTTTGCGTTTAATATAGTTTTTTTTTGTCTTTCTCCATCTTTAAATTTTCTCCAAGCTCCATTCATCAAGTATACAAACCGGGTAAACCGACATACATTTCCTTCAAACGACTGCCGGACTGCATTACTGGGACTGGGAAACTGCACTCATTATTCGTTACCTTAGGGGCAAGTGAAATTAGGATTCAATTTGTTGAAAGGAGATTCTGCGATTATCCATTATCGAAGTGCTCACGAAAATCTAAACAGAATAATTGAGTTGATCTATTTGAAAAGATAACATTCCTGGACTGCATCGTTGCATAACTAAACGACATCAAGATGGCCATCATATGTATGGAGGATTTAAGACAACTAACCAACCCTTACTACTTCGCCAATATAGTTTTGAGCTTTTCATTCTTGGCCTGTAAACTGATTCCACCATTATGCAATGTTGTTTTTAATGGAGATAGTGAATTTGAGATACAACAATCGGAAATCATGTTTTTTATGCTGGTCATTGTGATGTTACGTGCCCGAAAAACTGGATCTATGAACTTCATCGCGTATTTAAACAATGCATTTATGTACTGCAAAGTAGCGAATTGTGTGTTATGGTTTTTTGCACATAGAGTGTATGGATGTCTGTTTGTACTCCTATTTTTGCGTAAGACTCTGCAATCTGCAACGTACATGATAATAATAGAATGATATTATGTAACAGTAGATTAATATATACTTTGTTTGAACCTTACAGTGCAAGCATTACTTCTTCCGCAACCATCGTACAACGGGCCTCAAAGAATTACCTACTTTAACGATGTGAAAACATTCAGGGAAGAAGTTTCCAAAGCCAAGAAAGGATATTGGCTGATCGAATTCTATACTTTATGGAATTCTTCGTGTGTGGATTTTGCCTCAATTTTTGCTGAGTTATCTCACAAGTATGATTGTTTATATTATTATATTCAGTATTCCATTGTTTTACTGTATGATTTGATTGTGTTTACTAAATCTTTACGTACAGTACGCAAATTACAAGACACTGGTCTCTATTCGGTGACCTTAACCTAGTTAGCCTATAGCCTATCTTATTACATGAATGTGCGGCTTATTAATATTTTTTTTAAATTATGTAATGTAAATTGTAACAAAAGGTTGTTTCACATTCAGTCCTCAATTTTTAGTGAGTTCCATTACTTAATTGCTCAATATTTATACGTAATGAACTTTTTTTGGATTCATGAATGGAAACTATTAGAAATGGTAACACTCGAGGATCTTGAGTTTTCTGAGAGCAGCAACCAAGTTTGCATGGTCGGTAGCTGTAGATACGATGCTTAAATGAATCAAATGCATGAACTAATGTTCTCACATATTTTGCAGATACACGTTGGAAAACTTCAAATTTGGCAAAGTTGACGTCAGCAGATTTCCAGAGATTGCAAAAGAATTTAGAATAACAGACTCCGCCTTTTCCAAGCAATTACCAACGCTCATTCTTTTCAAAGATGGAACTGGGATCAACTATCGACCTCTAGTTGAGACTGGTGGTAAGCTGGTCAAGTTTAATTTTACTAAGGATAATGTCATTGCCACGTTCGACTTGAATAACACCTATGAAGAATGTAAGGCAACATTGGAGGCGAAAGAGAAGCAAAGAAAGCAAGCCAAAGCGCAAGGAGCCGCTGGCAAGAAAACCAACTAGTTCTCGAGTTCTGATCTTATATGCGGAGTTTTGGGCCAGTTTATGGCTGCCAAATTATTCCAGTAAATTAAATGTGCGAGCTCAGCAATCTCAGAAACAATTTCAAAATAAAATGGTAAAAAATTTAATATATCAGTATGGCCACGGGACCTCCTAGTCGCATTTATAGAAAGAAACTTTTCTTCTTTAATCTTACGTACATCATTGTCTGCTTCTTGCATGCTTTCTTTCTATGTTTTAACTGTGGTTGTTGTAATTGTAAAGATAATTGAGACCGTTATATGATGCGTTTTTTATTCAGATTATTCCGTATTATATTGACTTACTGATTTTGGTTAGATCTTTAGTTGATTGGTATGCTCGAGTGACTTACTTAGAAAGCTAGAAAACCTGAAAGTAAAAAATGTATCGTGAATAGTCCTTATTTTAAAAGAAACCAAAAATAAGCGCTGTACTACAGTTAATAGTACTTAGGTTTAAGCCCTTTCAGCAAGTAAATTGATTTTGAAATGGTTTCAATTTCATCAACCTATAAAACTTACAGGTGTAGTAGTTAAGACAAGAGTAGTTATTATTGATCGAACAAAGAATTTATGGAATGCCTATGTCTGTTATGTGTTCATTAAAGCTGGGATTTAGACAAAATAGAAATAAAAATGGATTTTGAACTACGGACTTGGAACTACGTTTTTGGATTCTGTTTTATGATAATTCTATTTGTATTATTCAGTAAATTCTATATGCTAATACTGATCGTCTTCGATTTGTATCCCATCGTCAAGATTTTAAAGCTGGTAATCACTTACAGGGTAGCGGAACGGATGAGGTTGTATATTCCTGTATAAATAGAATGCCTTTTCTTGTTGACCTTATATAAATATGTTTGGTAGTATTCTTATATTGATGTTATACAACATACCTTTCAAAGCACGGGCAATTCTTCATGTGATTATTTATTTTCCCGATATCATTGAAAGTCCACGTTCTCACCGGAGAAAATGAGGTTGAGAAAAACCATTTCTGAAATATCAATTTAAAGCAATAATAAAGTAGCTCAAATAACCAACATGAAAAATACATAATTGTTCACTCACTTTTCCTACGATTTGCCATCCGCTATATTTTTCCGTCGTAACTTTTTCCCAATGGAGCACGACAATGCCACGTTCCGCTACAATGCATTCACATACTTCACGTAGTTTTAAACACGTCATGGACAGAGCATTTAGACTGCAATTTGATTCAGTTTTAAATTAGTTGAATACTTGCACTTCAAACCGAGTCCGTGAGTAAGTTTTCATAAGTTTTTGTTGCTGTCTTACCTTAGAGGATCTAAATATTGAGTTAGATGCAACAAAAGTTCGTTAGGAAGGGCCGTTAATGTCATTTGTTGTTCTTCTTTCACTGCCCCAAGTTCGTCTGAAATATTAGTAATAATATTATCTTAAATATTCATCTCATACAAACAATAAAGCATATTTATTTAAAGATATTATGTAAAACTCACATCTTGTTTTGCTTTCTCTTTGAGTCACGCAAAATGCATCAACATCATTATTATACACCACTTTATAATCTTGACTTATCGGAAACATACGTTCCACACCATAAGAGCACCCTTGATTGGCTAGCGGACATCTGCTAAAGATCCATCCATTCAGTTGTGTATGAATTTTGGAATGCACTTCATAAAAATGTGAAGCATATTCATCTCTTCTAAACTCCCGAGCACAAATAAATGTGTAGATAGCATCTGGTTTACATTGATATTTTGTGATCACTTCGACTATCAAATTGAGTTCAATATCTTTGACTGCAGAGCTGCCATTGTTATCATAGTTGCTCCCAGAAGAATATTTGTTAGTGTCAACTGCATGACCGTTAGTAATAACATTAGTGACTTTATTGTCAGTCTGTTGACTTTGCTTAATGTAGCCATCATTTGAGCCATTATTACTAGATGAGCAAGATAAAAAATCCTCTTCTTCATCTTCAGTATTACTACTGACAGTATTATTTACAACGGAGTTTCCCAAAGCTTCTTCTTGTCCGTTGGCAATTTTAATACTTTTGAGTTTAGTGCAAACACTTTCTTGCAGCCCTGGTGGACATCGTTTGGCTCCCCATGGGGAATCCGAATTTTCTTCCACGTCAGACTCTTCAGACTCGCTTAAGAGTTCTCCATTCCCATATTTTTCTTTTTCCACCATTACTTGCGACACGATAGAATTGGGAATGCGATATCCAGACACACCTAATGGCATGATTGGATGTTTAACATTTGTATACGTACGCAGTATATTTCTTAACGAGGCAGGGATTGTACGCTTCCAATCTGTTACCGTTCTTTGGTCTCTCATTGTCACTGCTACATCTGTATCAAAACGACAATATCAATCCAAATAAAAAGGAATAATATCAACCGTATATTAAAAAAGCTTTTCCTCACCAAGTTGATTTTTGTCGAAAGCAAATGGTTGACATTTGCCTGGAGGTAAGGGCCATCGATTCCACTCCATTGTACATACTACAACGCTGGAATAAAATAATTTAAAATTACGGTTTTCGTACATTTACTCATACTCAGGTTTAGAAGTGTTTATGTTCATCAGCTAAAGTACCTTGCAGGACACACTTCCAAATGTATCCCACGGAGTCTTCTTTCAATCACAAAAGGGCAGCCATTATTTTCATTGATGCAAGGAACTTTAACTCTAGGACACAGTAACTCGTGTTCATCCGCTTTGCACTTGTGGAATCTGTGTAAGCACCCATGTGGACAGATAATGATTGGACACGTAATTATGACATTGTCATTAGAGCTACCACTGAAATCAGCAGATTCCTTGTTTTTTTGACGGTGAGGGTAGCAGTGCCGTTGAGTAGTTTTGACTAATTTTTTACATGCATTAAGATTGAAGCACTTATCACAATGTTTTTTATGAATGTCAGTCTTTTCATTTTGAGAGATATTTTCATCACGCGTGGATGAAATGTCGGAGCGAACACGATTCAAGTACTCATAGTAGATATCCATGACTCAATTACGAGATGAAAGAGTTAAAAAGAGCTAATGAGGTCGAAAGTACGTTATCACAATGCAAAAAGTAATATTACTTATGCATAAATTGTCGCTGACAGCTAATTATTTAAAAGCTAATGATTCAGTAAACTTCCCATTTCCCATTGCCATTAAAGTGTATATTTAACACTTAATGGTGACTTGTTTGCAGTAATAGCAAACTACTGTTAAGTGTTAAAACAATTGAGATTCTAAACAGCTAACTGCGAACAACACAGGAAGTCTTCTTTCAGTTAGTATGATACATTTTAAATTCTATGTATCCAAGAAGGCTGTAACGTAATTGCAAGAATTTCTTGTCGTATTATAACTGCAAAACGTGTGTCACATACTGAAATAAATACTTAACTATCCTTGGCGAAAAAAGTACTTTACTTATGTTCACATATGTGTGATGACATGTTTAAAAGATGAATTATCTGACTCAAATTTAGTCAGCTGCTTTTCGACTACTTTGACTTTGAGTAACTAACTACATTATTGCCAGTAAGTATAGGAGCACCTAATTCTCAACTCCAATGTTTATACTTTTTGGTGTAGGTTGACTAGGAGTATAAAAACATAGTAAATTCTGCCAATAGGAGCTCAAAGCGGGGAATGAGTTCCGGGTAGTCCGATTTTCCAAATATTTGTTTTTGAATGGTCCCTAAATAATATTTCATCTTTGTTATAGTTTGTTTTGTTAGACAGAAGTAGTAGTGGAGTGTAGTAGTCTTTCCATATGTGTGAGTAACATAAGGTAAACTGGTAATCAATATTTCTTGCACAATGTAATTTTTGTTTTACTGTTTAAGTACACAATTAATTTTCTCTGGCTCACTTGGTTTAAAAGATGAATGGAAATATGAGCATGAATAGTACAGTGAACAAATAATCTATTATTTACACTTGCGGTTTACAATGATTGCATTGTCAGATATGAGATTGCTTAGTTAGTCTTGCAAGACCTTGAATATATTCTGCTCAAAATATGACAATTGATTATCCGTACAATATTGATTAAGCAATAAAAGTTTCACCCATATCAAAGTATTTCATGCTGTGCGATAATGCATGTGTAAATGTTAAGTTAAAGTTTTATGCATTAATCTTTTTTCACTACAGTCAATATAGGGCTAGAATAAAATAAAATATAAAATATTCAGTAATGCAAACATTTACTTGTCTATTCTAGACAGGACAGAGTGCTGGGAAAGAAGGTTGCACACTCCAATGCAGTACGAACTACGTAAAACGTTAAATTAGTCATACATAACGACTGTGACAGCAAACTTGAAATGGCTGCCCAGAAAAATATTCTATTTTTCGTTCCGAACGTAATTGGTATGTCATTACATAATTTTCATCTTTTATACAGATTAACATGAATGTATGGTTACATGATTTGATCGAAACACACAGGCTACATTCGTATTTTGCTTCTTCTCCTTGCATATATGTTCATTAGTGAGAATTCGACAGCATTTGTCATTTACTACGCAATATCTATCACACTTGACTTTTTTGATGGATGGGCTGCTCGGAAGTTGGATCAAAGATCCTCATTTGGTGCTTGGGTATGCTAAAACGAATGACTCCATTAGTATTATTTAAGTCAATTCATTATTGTTGAATTATTGTATTTTATTTTTATAATCCAGCTGGACGTTATTATAGACAATTTGAGCAAATCGTGTCTGTGGCCTCATGTTTTTCATGTAAGTAACTCACAATTTATTCGTTTCAATCCTGATTCAAACATCCTCCTTAGCATTCATTGTTTAACAACAACTATTGCGCATCAACTAACCCACCATGCTGACTGAATCTGGTTTGCGATTTTGACATATATGAGTTTGCATAACATTTGCTTAATAAGTGCAAAATCCGTTGTCATTTGTCACATACAGTGGGGCTGGCTAATTGTATCTTTGGAGTGGCTCACATTTGTTTGCAATCATCAAGCTGGCTCTGCATGGCGTGAACAAGTTTCGGCGTCAGTGATTTGTGAACCACCAAAAATTGTTCAAGATGTGATGGCACATGGCTTTAAAAATAAATTAGGCTTTCTCGCCATTTCTGGTCTTCATGTCCTCCCACTTTGGCTTTATGGGATGCAAAATGACATTCTCATCAATTTTATTCCGTACTTTGTCAGTGTCATAAGTAAGTTAAAATTCATAGTTCATTAATGACCGTTATGAGATGAAATTGGTATCACTTGCAAATTTTTTTCTTTCTAGTCGTTGTCATTTTAGCAATTGGACGAGCTCTATGCTTGGTGTGTGAATTATGGTGCATAAAAAAGCATGTACTGCTCTTGCTTCATGTGGATGATCCCAGTGTTAAAGTAAAACATTAAAGTATGTGAAGGTTGAACTAATAGATTTTAGTTTTTTAAATACTTAAAGTTTTATCGCACAGTAGATAGAAGTATCGCAAATATTATATGATTGCGTGCCTTAACTGACCGTATTCATACCATGCCATTTTAGCTTGAACTAGTATGTTATTTATGTCATATCGTCAATGCAAAGCCATCTTTGTTTTACGGTTTTTTATGCCTCTTTAAAAGCAGCTAAACATAATTTATACATTCTATCGATACTTTTATTTTATCCTAGGTATGTAGAATATAGTACTAATTCTTTTTAATATTTATTTGTTCCAAAGTAAACAATTATGTATGTACCTGCGACAAAGCAAATCCCTCCAGTGCAATAAATGAAGTAGCAGTATAGTAACAGAAATAAATTCAGAGTTCGGTTTTTTTTTGTAAAAACTTACGCATCTTTCAACAAAATTTGAAACTTTCAAATCCTAAAATTAGGGTTTCATTTATACTTATTAACAGATTCATATTACTAACTTTCTCCGCTCGGATCGTTCACTTTCTCAAACCCTATTCCAATTTTTTACACTTGTCTAAAAGATGATGACTAACCAACTGGGGAAATCCGTCTTTTGTTCCTTTTACTCTGCAAACAAGGTCAGTTAAGGTCTAATTGGATAAAAATAGTTGAAAACTTGCTTGACCACATTTTTTCTTGCACCAGGTGTTGACTAAGGATTCAATCACTGTATTTAAATTCTCAAAATATGTTGCCTTCCTAAATTTACTCATGAAAAGGGGAATATAAACCCTAAATAATTCATGTGGCCATAAGTTCTATAAAGAAAAGTGCTCGGTCACGATCCTTAAACTTATCAAGTAGTTGAACCCAACATTGTTTATAGGCAAAGCGAAATTTTCAGGGTAATTCTACGATACATTATACACTCAAGTCAAAATTGATAATACACATGCTGTGAGCCACTAAATGCCGGTGGAGTAAATCGTTACAGGTTCCTGAGGGCAACATTATTTGTAGTCAAGTCACTCCATATATAATGCAGTGAGATTCAGTTGATTAGGAAACTGTTCAATTGTTCTCATTTCTTCTTTGGTTACAGTACATCATACTACGTGACATTTTTATCTCTCAGTGGCAACTTCAGTCAATTAAGTTGAACTAGAAACTAGCTGACAGCAAGTAAGTATAGAACATGGCCAAGTGTAGAAAATAAAAACCTCCTGCTGAATACGTGTAGACATGAAATAAATACTTGTATTTATGATTTTATGTTTTGTTAGTCCACAACATAGCATAAGTAATGTGTGTCAATTGATCCCGTGTAGCGGGATACTAAGGAAATACTGTGTGACTTACAAGAATAACAGGCAAATATTTAAATTCCTTATAATGGACACTCAAGTTGTTCCGAGTGTCCAAAATTTGTATAACAGTGAGAATTTGCATGAAGATATTAAATCAAAGCTGCGTTCCGGATCAAAATCTGTCTCATTGGACCCCAATGTAGAATTGATAATTAGCAGAGATGTGGAGGTGAACAAACCTATTCAAAATGAGAGCAACAATAAAGATTGGAATGAAGGAAAAGCTTCTTGGAATATGAGAACGGACAAACCTAGGAGAAGAAAAAGAGCCTTGTTAAATGTGGGTGGAGAACGACATGAAATCTCTTGGGAACTGCTTGGGAATTTTCCTCATACAAGGGTGATGATTATAGCACAAATCACAAATATAGGCATCTGCTACTTTTACACCGTCATATATTTACGAGGCTTTTTTTTCAATCGCTCTAGCTAGGAAAATTAAAATCTTGTTCAACCTACGAAGAAATTCTTCAATTTTGTGATGACTACAGTATAGCTGATGACGAATACTTTTTTGATCAGCCACCTCGAGCCTTTTCCGCTATTTTGAATTTATATCGCAAAGGTTTTGTACATGTTGTGGACGACTTGTGCATAAAAGACTACGCAGAGGATCTGCAATATTGGGGCATTGATGAAAATAACTTAGATTCATGTTGCCAGCTCAAGTTTCAGCATAAAACAGACCAAATGATTGATGACGTGAAAAAAGATGCCGATTTATCTGTTTACTCAGATACAGGAGATTTTGAAAATGGTTGCTGCATTGAGTTCCGAAAATATGTGTGGTATCTTTTTGAAGACTCTCTTACCGGACCACAGAAGGTTATAAATTCATTGCTGAATCTTTGCTTTACAAACTTATTTTATGATTTTACGATTACACTTACCCGAATTGATGATTTCACTCACTGCTTCAGGTCATTGGATTGGTTTCCATATTTTGCATCTTATTATCAGTAGTAACTCTTAGTTTATCCACTGTGCCTGCATTTCAACATCCAGTTTGTAGAAATCCAAATGGAACAAGTGTAGTTTGTGATCCCGAAGTTCTTAGGTCGGTTGTGGATTTACTGACGAGTGAACACTCTACCATGAAAATAAATTATTCTTCTCAATAATTTTTTTTTATTTTATGAATTTAGCAAAACAAATGGCAAGGAAGAAGATTGGACTTTGACAATGGAAGAAGATCCTATGTTGACATATTTGGAAGAAATATGTATAGCATGGTTCACATTTGAGTACATAGCCCGACTACTAACAGCACCGAATTTATCACGGTTCCTTCGAAGTTGGCTCAATTGTTTTGATCTTCTTGCCATTATTCCATTCTATGTGTCACTATTTTTACCACAAGGGGAAGATCATGGGAGAGTGCTTAAGATTTTAAGGATTGTTCGAGTATTGAGAATTTGCAAGCTTGCTAGGCATTCTACTGGACTACAAAGTTTGGGGTAGGTTGAGAAAACCTTTAAATCATTTTCAGAGTTATTACTAAAATTACTAAAGAATTGCATATTTTAGATACACTTTGCGAAAGTCTTATAAAGACTTGGGAGTGCTTTTATTGTTCTTGACTGTGAGTGTTGTGATATTTTCTGCCCCTACGTATTTTGCGGAAAAAGATGAAAATCCCAAGTTTGGAAGCATGCCTGAAACATTTTACTGGGCACTAATTACAATGACGACGGTTTGATTTGAACACAAATTTTGATTTTCACTCTTTGCAAAATAAAATTTGAGTGGTTTTTCGACAGGTTGGATTTGGGGATATTTACCCGGAAACCCCAGTTGGCAAAGTGATGGCTATGATTGCAGGTGTTTGCGGCGTTGTATTGATTGCATTACCGATCCCTATAGTTGTGAACAATTTCAGTCTTTTTTACGATGAGCAGAAGAGGCGAGAAAAAGCCCAGAAACGTCGACAGAAAATATTGGATAAAAAGAAAGCTGAAGAAAAAAGCATGGATGTGTATGAGTTATGATATTTTAAGGCAACTTTAGATATTCCCTTCATTGCTACTGTTACAAATCAGTAGTTTATAAGCATTTAAAAAATCGAATTATATACAATCAAATTATTTGACAATAAATGTGATGAGTTTTATGATAACACGTTTTTTTCTGTTTATTTCAATCATACAAAAATATTCGGCAGTATTTCAAAACTTTCTGAAGTACGGGTGGAAAATCAGGTACTTTGAATGCTTCATCCTCCTTTTCTATTACAGAGTTTTCCAATGAACCAAGCCATTCTTTAAAATGGGTCAATTTCTTTTTCTGTTCACAGAAAATATTTGCAAGTTCTTTCATCGTTCAACTATACCATGAAACAATATGTTAACTTAAATTTACCTTCAATTCACCGTTTTCTAATGCTCCAACATACACCCACGGGGCTGATTTATCAAGCCCGTCACGTATAAATGCTGAATAAGCATTGTTGCATACACAGACTATGGCAGCCAAATGCAAGTCAGTCCTCCCAGAGTTATGCACGAAATTTTCTGAAGAATGTTCAGTGGTCCCTTCTTTTAACTGATGATCATTCAAATTGTCATGCAAGTATTTACATTGGCTACAATAACCTCTTGTGCATTTATCCTTAGCGTCGCATGCTGTACATGTCATTGTAGCAGGCGTTCCGCATAAACATGGAAGCGTTTTTTCCCCTTTATTTTGAGCAACATAAAGATATTAAACTTTCGGTAACAATGTATGGCTTTAAAACCGAAGTGCAAATACTGCAGGACCTTGGAACATCACTTGAGAAATGTTAAGGACGGGACTAGGAACAATGGCATCATAGTGCAGCAAAGGACCACCATTTATATTATGCGGCATTTGGAGAATAAGAACTGGAAACGGAATCCCTGTTAAATGCAAATCTTGCATGCCTAAACTTTTTTTAAACATCCAGTCTGTAGTACGGTACTTTTTGGAATCCGTGAAGTCAATGAAAAACTGATGTGTATAATCTGTGCCGTTTTCATTGTAGGATACCAATGGAGGGATTTTTAAGATGCGTTCACAAAGGATTGTTAAAAGCTCTTCAGCGTCTACAAAACGTGAATATATATGTACTTTGTTTGTTAATAGCTCTTGGCTCTGTGAAAAATATCATTACAAGATAATTAACTTACCTAGACTATTTGTATCATGCAACAAATTTGAGATCGCTTGGTGAAGCAAATGAACGTACCCATGTTCATATCTTCCATTTTCTCGAACTGGATTTATGAACCGATCACGTATGATTGATTTGACCTGCATGGTTGTATTTTCATCCCGAGTGATATCCAAAAGCATGTCATCATTTTGCCTCAGGAAGAGACATAAAAGTGTCATATGAAAACAGCTTTGGATTTCATATGAAATACTGTTTTCAATATCTCTTGGCACAAGGATATCTTGTTTGCACTCTGCAATCAAGATATCATCACATTATTATTTGTTTACAGGCGCGATATCATCGTCCAGAACAAGACAGCTGATACCGACCGCGGAGACATTTGCAATCCGTCACATAAAATAAGCATGCATTCAAAATCTTGTCAATATTTACGTGAATTTATAAAATCTGCAAATATTGACTACGTTACCTTCTAACAAATTATCAAAGGAAATATTCTCATCAGGCCAGATTTCAGCCATAATTTCTTTGGTTTCATTTTGTTCCTCAAATGTCAATTTCTTTTCTTCATGCACACTTTGAATCTTTTGTTCGGAATTCTTCGGATTGAATTTGGGCTCTGAACTTTCCGGAATTATTTCATACTTGCCAAAATCTTGAGTTGATCGCCCCATGAACGTATTTCGGTATTCCATTTCAACTCTGTTATCCCAATTGGAGAGTTGCTGCTCATTCAGAGATATCATACTTGCTGGAGTGAACACAGATAACCGGGGACTGATGTTCATGTCCATTGCCTTAAATGGAAAGATTAAACAATCAAGGTATAATTTATTAATCAAAAAATGAGGTTCACGATATCATAATTCACGTAGTCACAACAAAATCGCAAACAATGCATTGTAAAAATTTTAGTCCATTGAGCTTCTTTAGTTGTAATATAGCAAATAGCAATATGAAAAATTGTAAAATGCGATCATAATGCGACTCGCTCTCATCATACGTTCATTTTGCTGAAGCGAATATTCTACGGTTAGAACCCGCGCTATATTATTTATGCCTCCTATTTTCAAGATGATAGAATGTAAAAAATATATTTTCCCACCTTGCTCAATTTTTCATTCAAAAATCTTTGAATGAAATAAAATCAATTTACGTTAATCATTAATGTTTTGAAGAAAAATGAAAATTCACCATGATTCCCGAAGATGAACCGTCAGAAAGGGATAATTGTGAAATGGGTGTGTAATTTCCGCTAGCCAAACTTATCGCACTGTTTCGATTCCAACCTTTCTGAAACACTGCTCCATTGTTGTCCATAAAAGAGGCAGTGGAGTTTCGACGCCCTGGATTTTTCCGATAGGTTACTTTGTTTTGACTAATTCGTTCATTTTCTAAATTCCCGTTTTGCAAAAATGATTGTCTTTTCTGGAAGAAAAATATTTAACCCTCTTACCAATATGCATTGAGAGAGTTTAATAAAAAACAAACAATGTTTTGCCTTACCCGCGAAATGTAATTTGAATTGCGATCAACAAAAGGAGTACACTGGTCCAGAGCAGTCATGGATAGCGAAACTTTTGGTCTTAGTGAATGAATGCCATTTTGAAATTGATCGTTAGGAATTTGATTGTTTGGATTACACTGAGGTGGAGGTGGATTCACTGCCTCGAAATCTTTTTCTAATATTAATTCACTTACAGGTACTGTCAGTTCTTTTTTAGTCCGGAATGAACTCAATAACCTTCCTCCTTTTTTGTCCGATTTCTTTGAATCCTAAAAGTTGAAAAAAATGCTTAAGATTTTCATCCATATTCAGCCGTACACCGTAAAAGAAACAATTTTAGATCTTACCAATTTAATTTTTGCTTGCATGTTTCCAGTTTTCTTGTTGGACATCATGGAAATGACAACGCCTGTCAGCGGGTCTTCTCCAACTCTTGACCAAATGACTCTGTCATCTTTGGCGATCTTAGAAGCTTGGGAGCTTTCACCTACATTATTCAGTTATTTATAAATAATTTAATCGTAATTTAGATAAACAATTTTAGTGACTACAGCGTTTATTTCCGAGAAAAACTAAACGTAAAAAAAATTAATTTAAAATTTAACCTGCTGGGTACGGTTGATTTGAAGGTAGACCAACCGAATCTAGTTCATCAAGCAAGGATGCATTCTCTATTTGAAGATAGTGAATTATGCTGTTTAAATGTTCTATCACTTCATCTCGTTGAGCTTCTACGGGATATATTGGTCGATTTTCCGCAAAATCGATTTGCTGTGCACAAAACGGGCAGTTTCGTCTGAAAGAAAAATCAACGTGTTATATACGTTCAATTAAATAGGCATTGAGGAATTCGACTTTACACATATTTGGGGAACTTACAATTGAACATCCTTCTTGTGCTGCCGCACAGGAATTGTATTCAGGCATGTCGAATGGAATAAATGTCCACATGAAGTTGCTACATCTGGGGCAATAGAATTGGCACAATTGAAGCCGGCACTTGGATTCAGAGACGTTTTACATATCACACAAAGAAAAGGCATCATGAACTTCACACTATTGATAACTGAAGACAAATATTTCGTTTAGCTACTTATTGCAAATACATTATGCTACACCTTGTAATAGCGAAAAAAAAATTACCACTACATCCAGTAGATTTAACAGCATGCCGTGCATGCAAATAAATGATAAGTGCACAAACAAGAGTTATTTTTTGCACATGATTAAATACATTACTATGTACCCCCTAGCACCCCACAGGACTTGCATCATGTTAGCTTATAAAGATTAAGTTTCTTATCGCGACTATATGTATGCCTGTTTCTATCAAATAACTAAGAACATTATGCATCGAGTCCATGAGGGAACCTTTTTTAGATAAAAAGAGCTTCATTAATGCAGCTGAGTCACGTATTTTTCGCATATTATCATGTAAGTTGGGAACTTAATTATTCAGTAAGTATACGGTGCACACCGCTTCATTACTCACGAATCAGACGCGCAATAAACATTACTCACTCTTTGCATTAATTCTCAATACATCTCCAAATCAAAACCATAATGTACTGCACCTGCTTTCCTTTTCATCCTGTACATTTTCTATTGCCTAAATTACAGGCATAAACGAATATGGAATAAAAATATGTATTATACAATACTAGCAAAGGTGGTGAATAAATGTAGGAATTGATGAACGTGTAAATTAGTATGAAAAATTATAATGTGCCAATGCACAAAATTTAGTTTTAATTTAAGATTTGAAATGGGTCCATCAATAATTTCTCACTAGTAAAATGAGTACGAAATATTTGTTCATAATTAGGTCGCTTCAACATTTGAACAAAAAAATCGAAGAACGAATACAATAACCTAAACATTATTCATGCGCAAAATTTTTTTAGTTCATCAGTTCATAATACCAATTTAAATAGCTTATCCATCAATAATATGATAGATCTATTTACCACCAACAATGCTATCTCTAACTCTAACAAACTAAAAGCAAGTAAACGTGACATTATTTTGAGTTCATAATTAAGAGTTTACAATTGCTATATTATCCAGCTTCAGGAGTTTCAGTAAGAAAGAATGAAACATTTTCTCGACAAACTTTCATTCACTTCAACATCACAGTAGGGTAGCAAAATATTTCGTAAAAATGGAATTCGATGGCAAAAATGTTTTAGTGACTGGTGGAGGCGGAGGTGATTTCAGAATTTTACCACGACTCAATACAATTTTCACAACGGAAATACAAAGGATACTAAAACTATAAATTTTTCCATGCAAAAGGTCTTGGAAAAGCCGTAACAAAGAAATTCTATGAAATGGGAGCTAATGTCATCGTAGTGGACAATGACAAAGATGCACTTGAAAACTTGAAAACAGAGTTTCCCAGAATATCGACTCAAGCAGTAGACTTTTTAAACTGGGATGCGACAAACAGAACCATTCAGAAAGTTGGCCATGTTGACCATTTGGTGAATACGGTGGGAGTGAGCCGTGTGCAAAGTTTTTTGAGCGTTACTGAAGATATGCTGGACTTGTACGACAGATTCAGTTTTTTCGATTGCATTTTGTAATCTTATTACTGTTGCAGAATTAGACGCGATTGTTGGCGTCCAAGTACTACATTTTCGTAAATATAGGTTTGGTAGTATCCGTGTTTGATCTTTTTGCAGCATCATGGGAGTCAATTTTAAAGCCATGGTCAACATAAGTCAAGCAGTGAGCCGAAAAATGATAGCACATGGAAAAGAGGGGACCATTGTCAATGTGGCTTCTATTGTAAAACAATATTTAAAACATCATCAATATAATTTTCGTAAATATCACTATGCATGCATGTAATTACGGTAATCACATATTTTTACGATTATATTTACCTCTACAGTTTGGCAAAAAGCCGGTGTCCAATATTAGCATGTACAGTTGCAGCAAATCGGCAGTTATGATGCTAACAAAATGCATGGCTTTGGAGCTGGGTAGTTATAATATTCGTGTCAACTGCATTTGTCCAAGCTACATAACAGCCCCAATGTTGGAAAATCGTGTACACAAAGGTCCAGCAGTTCTTCAAGAATTTAGGAATCAGCATACAAATAAAAGGTTTCTCCATCCTGAAGAAGCTGCAAATACTGTAGTTTTTCTGAGCAGCAAAGCATCTTCTATGATCATGGGTGATGCAATAAATATTTGTGGGGGATACTCCATTTAGACTTGCATGCAGGCATAACTTTTTTCTGTACAATGAATACAAGTGGATTATGTGGAAATTTATGGTGCAAAAAGGTTGATGAATCGTAAATAAAGCTTCTTCACAATAGCTCAACATTTAAAATCTGAAGGTTTAACATTTCATTTTTTCATCATGACAAAATTTCTACGCAACCTAACAGCTATTTAATGTGTTTACTTTCTGTTACCGATGATTCTCTGTAAATAAACAAAGGCGCAACCAATTCTAGAAAAACCCGTGAAATCTGTCATCTGCCGATAACCATTAAAGTCCTTTGTGTACATAAAAAGATAGTTTACCTGTCCATTTAGTAGATAATGTGTCTTCTAAAGAAAACCACTCACACAATTTAAAAAGGAAATGTCACAATGCAAATATATTAAACAAATAAAATGATCCAAAGTCAAGGCTATATATATAATGAAAGTGCTAACCGAAGTAACACTTGCTTTTAGTTTCACTAAAGGCTTGGGTAATAGAAAACTAAATTAGTGAGCTGTTAATTTTTGCCGAATTAATTTCTCGAATTCAATTTAAAATTCGTGTTTGATTTTTGTGTTAATATCAAAATGAGTGCTTTCAAATTTGCGACGGTTTTTGTGATCATTTTATATTTTGCAAAAGGAGGATATGCCCAACATGGCGTCTCTTCTAATGTGGACGATTTGCAATATTTCTTGAACCCGTAAGTTGGTTAACTACTTCATTAATAAGCTGGTTAACTTTGACATGTTTCACAATTCAGCTAACAAATATTCCGTACAATTACATTACTCATGAAAAAAAATCTTCTGATAAAATATTTTGGATTTTTCAGAAATCCCAGTCGGCAAATTGAGTTGATTTACGATTCGCAAAGACAAAGTTTCAACGGAGCACCTTTCATCAGAGGTGCACCAGTTGTTATCATCATCGATGGATTTCTATCGACAGCTAACTCTTCCATGTCTCAAACTACTAAAGATGGTAGGATTAAACTAGGATTTGCACTTGTTTTATTTGTAATGCACGCTATGCCCGTCGCTCATCACTGCTAACGCTAACTGTCTGACTTAATGATATGCTCAGGTTTCTTATTCAGAAATCCAAAAAGAAACATCATCATTCTTGACTGGGGCTCTCTTTCCGGTAAAAAAGAAAAACTCACTATATGTATAAACCAATAATTTCCGTTTGGTTCTAGGATTTATTGAATTTTTTAAGGTTCCAGAGCGGCTTTAACTGGAAATTTAATTCAAACGGCTAGTGTCTATGGAGCCGCATTGAGAAATATAGGAAATACTGGTAAAAGATTAGCAGAGTTCATAAATTTTCTCCGTATAGACCAAGGAACTAACCTCAAAGATGTGCACATCGTGGGACACAGCCTAGGAGCTCATATTGCAGGTGCTGCTGGCAGGTTTTACAAGGAACTGTTCAAAGGAACCCTGGGAAGAAGTAAAACTTATTTAAACTTTATTATGATGTTTGAAATCGGTAGCATTCGCTTAAATGAATTGAACAGGATCGCATTTTCGTTTGACACAATCATTCATATTCTCCGAGTCTCTGTGGAAGGTTTTCCCCTTTCCTTTTCCTAGCTAGGTTTACCTACCTTTATTATTTCTTTGTATTTTTGTTGCAAATAAACTAGCTTTAATCATTGTTTGGGATAACTTCATATTCTTGTTTTAGTCAGTGGGCTGGACCCAGCAGGCCCGTTTTTCAGCTATCAGTTGGATGCAGGCCGACGACTGGACAAATCTGATGCTAATTTTGTTGATATTTACCACACAAGTCGAGGATCTTTAGGAGACTCTGCACATCGCACTGGATCTATTAATGTCTACGTCAATGGCGGCGACAAACAGCCTGGATGCGAAGAAGCTGATAAAAAGACTTTACCGGGTATGAAATAGTAACCAATCCACGACAATAAATAAACATAATTTGTTCAAAATTGATTGTCAAAGTTGTGCTCAATCGGTCTAAAAAGTCCCAACTCTCAGGTATAGTAATTAATTCATCGAATAAAACTTTTTTTCACTGCACGTAGGTCAATGCAGTCATTCGTACTCTTGGAAATTTTACAACATAGCATCTAACCGCAACATTAAAGCGTGCCCGTGTTCCGGCTTTGCTTGTCAGTGCAAAAATTGTAACTACAATTGTACGCCTTCAAAGAAAATCTTTGTAGGCGAATTCACGCCAAAAAGGTAAAAATATAAAATAGTTTTAAATGCTTTCTTTAATTATATGATGCATAATATTAATGAATGTTTCTGGGCATAATTATAGCGCTAAAGGAGCTTTCCATGTACGCCAAGGGCCGATTTCATAACTCGACAATAATTATTATAGTGTTGCAAATTTGGGATTTTCATTGTTACTGTCTTTATTGCAAAATAAAGCTTTTAAGTCTTGGAATTTCCTGGATTCATTTAAAGCAAACAGATAAAAATGCATAGCTAATCTTATTTACATGATATTAAGAAAATTCCGATCCAGATGAGCTTAATTTTTGTCGTTTCTGCAATTACATAAAACGTCAATTTAGAAACGATTTCTGAAAACAAAAGTAAAACCAACAAAATAGTTTCCTGCCCTTTATTATAGCTCATTATTTGGAATGCATGCAAACAATTAAAATCCTTAGGATGAGTAAACCGAGCAAACATAGAATTTTGTAAAGCTTCAGTGACAACACTTCGTAGATCGTTTGATGAGCGGTGCATAAATACAAATCCTCGTGTTAATAACGGCTTAAACTACAATAATTCATCATACGTCATATTCAAAATTTGGTCTGAACAAAGAACAATGTTTGTAATCACACGCAGATTGCGAGATCCTATAAAAACCATTAAACCCACATACTTTTTCACAGTCGCAAATAGACTCACCAAGTAGAACACTTTGTACGAAACAATTTCATCAAAAATGCAGAAAATGAACATTTTAGTGAGCATTTGTGGGGCTATGCTCATTTTAGCTAACCCCGGATCTGCTATTGAAGGTATCTCTACTGATCCAGATGATCTACACTATTTCTTCTATCCGTGAGTGCAACTTTTTTTTATTTTTCGCATTTTACAAAATATAAATGAATAACTACATGATGCAATTACAGAGCCCCATTATCACAAATGGAGCTGACTTTCACAAGTCAGGCCCAAGGGTTCAATGGAGCACCATTCCAAGCAAGTTCTCAAGTCGTCATCATAATTGATGGATTTTTGTCAAATGTTTCTTCCCCAATGTCCCAAACAACCAAGAACGGTAGCTATTAGTTATGTTTGAAAGTTTTTGTGCAGTTGTTCCAATTCAATTCAAGTTTTTAATATCTGACAATTACCTATCCAGGTTTTCTTGAAAGAAGTACCCACCGAAATGTCATTGTCATAGACTGGGGTGAACTTTCAGGTTAAAAAACAGTCCAAAGCCCATATCAGTTTGAAACACAATAGCAACAACTAATTTTATGATTTGAAATTCATTCTCAAAGGTTCCAAAGCTACTTTAACCGGAGATCTCTGGAACACTGCTGCAGTCTATTCTGCAGTTTTGGAAAACTTGGGACCCGCTGCCACACGTTTGGCCAGTTTCATTGATTACCTTCTTGCAGAGCAGCAAATTGATGCAAGCGATGTACACATTGTTGGCCACAGTTTGGGTGCACATATGGCAGGAGCTACTGGCCGATTCCTCCGAGAAAACCACGGAAAGATACTTGGAAGAGGTAAGCTAGTAATTTTTCACGAACGAATATAGAAGGCATTTCAGTAGCGCCGTATGATTTAACTTTTTACAATTAATTCTGTGTATTAGTTAGCGGTCTTGATCCAGCTGGACCTTTCTTCAGTCTTCAACCCGACACTGATCTTCGATTGTATAAGACGGATGCTCAGTTTGTTGATATTTATCATACGAATAGAGGATCACTAGGAGATTCTGACCATCAAACTGGCGACATCAATGTGTATGTCAATGGAGGAGACAACCAACCAGGATGTGAAGAGGCAGACACGGAAGGTTTTAAAGGTATAGTTTAAGCTGTACAAACGAGGGTACAAATAGAAATTGTTTGCAATTAGCTCATACTAATGGAGAAAATGGTTGTGTGCAGGATACTGCAGTCACTCTTTCTCATGGAAATTGTTCAACTTGGCATCCAGTGAAGAAATTTTGGCTTGCCCATGCTCCGGCTTTGCCTGCCAGTGTTCCTCCAATTGTGCAACATGCAGTGCATCTGAGCAGATCCGATTGGGAGAATATTGTCCAACCAAGTAATGATTTTTTTTAATTGTCCTTATTTCGTTTATTTAATAATGCAATTCATGATTTACCGATTTTTTAAAATTTATAGTTCTGCCGGTGCATACCATCTCCTCACAGGGCCTATTCCTTGAATACAAAGCCTTTTTATGCAAAAGAATCAGTAGTCTCTACACTATATGTATCACGGTTTTATTTAATTATTTTACAAAATAAAAAATATGCATTTCAAAACTATGCCTGTGTGTGTAAAACAAAACTCTAATTCAACTAGGGCAAACTGCACCTTTTTAATTTAAAATCTGTAGTATTATGTAAAAATAAGTTGTGTGATTTTGAGAGGGATATCAATAATCCTTCATGTTTTGAAATACGGTGCCGACATTGCTCACAACTCATCCGTTTTTTTACAATTCTGCGTTGATATGATTATCCTGAATGACAACAGAAGCGCCGATCACATTTGTTATCATTTGATGCATCATACCATCCATAGAAAAATCGCATTCAATGCAAATGCAATGTGTTTAAGCGAAGTTTAGCTCAGTGGCGAATCGTTTAGCTCTAACCCTCATTGAAATTGAGACAGGTGCCCTGTACACATCAATAAATCAAGATGGCGACTAACTGCAAAAACAATTCCTTATGATGACGAGCAGGATAATCACCTTTTACTGTAGTATATTGCTTATTCTCTCTTTTACTGCGTTCACAGATTATGTAAAAATAATATGAATCCATCACAAACAATCAAAGTGTTATTACAAGTTTGCAAGAGCAAACCGCTTAATTCCGCGAATTTTTTATTCAGATATTCTTTGCTCCTATGCTAAGGGGATACAGAGTAGCTGCGTACAAAATGCATGACATAAACTCTATGACACCTCACCTTCAAAACACCCAATGAAATCATATTCCAGTGTTTCTGACTGTTCTTTCGTTATTGAGTATGCAGTAAAGTGAAGCAATAACTCAACGCAATGTAAACTATGGATCAACAGTTTGACAGCATTAAATCCATTTATAAATACTATTACGAAATTTTTCGCTTGGAGTGAGTCGGGTATAAATCCAGTAATATAAATCAATTCCGCAGTCAATCCTGCTCATTCTGGTCGGCCTACTATCAAGTCTTAAACTCAATACCGCTGACGCGGTGCTACCACATTTCTAAAAACGGCATGAAAGAAGTATAATTATGATTTGAGAACGTTCTAACTATAACGGGGCATCGCATTTGAGTATCTTAAATACTTGGGCGAAAAATAGGAAAAAACTATTATTTCGGTTACATTTTTGCTCTAGCGTCGCATAACTCAGCACTTATGGTATGGGCAATGATTTCATTTTGCTGAAGAATTTTTGTTGCATAATTAGTAATATTTAAGTATAAATTAAAAGCATAGATTTAAGCTACAAATACTATTCTACATACCTTGGATTTAAGGGATTTAAGGAGGAATTGTGCATTTTTGGGTGGGAATAAATTATTAGCTAATGTTGTCATTGAGTTGTTAGTGTAAACGTCATAACGTAAACTATGAATCAAGAGGATGACAGCATCAAATCCGTTTTTGCATACCGTCATGAAATGATTCGCTTGAAGTGAGTCGGATTGCAAATCTAATTGTATAAATCAATTACAACTTATATATGGAATGGATCAACTCATAAATCATTTCACACAAAAATTATGAAAACAACCAATTTGCCGACAATGCATATTGACGCACGCAGCGTATATATTTAAAAAGTGCACATATTCTGCCTCCGCGAACTTTTAACAAACTGTTATCACCCAGAAAATACAAGAATCATGCAACTATTGTCAGGTATAAAAGACTGTACAATTACCGCTTCTGATCATTACATCCGATTTTTTTTGAGTAGTTAGTTTCTCTTAGATTTTTCTACCCAAATTGGTTTTTCATATACCCATAAAATGATTTCGCAAACATTAGTGGTGTGCTTAGGAGCTGTGCTCCTAGCGTCTCCTGGCTTTGGAGCATTATCTACCAATCCAGATGATATGCAATTCTTTTACTACGAGTAATTTTTAAAACCTAGCACACACAATTATTACATACTTTTGCTATGCTCCAATTGAACTAATTTACATAAATCTATTACAGTGGTCCAACTTCCAGAGCTGAAATTGTCTACAATGACGCTTCCTCCTTTAATGGAGCTTCATTCAAAACTGGAGCAAGCACTGTAATCGTTATCGACGGATTCCTCTCTAATGTGACAACTCCAATGTCTCAGACAACTAAAAACGGTAAAAATTAAAATTACACTGCGTCACTGCTCACAAAAAGCACACAAGTTAATTTAATATAATATATTCCGGTATCAGAATACATTGCAACTGGACATGGTCAAAACATCATTGTTTTGGATTGGGGCAGATTATCTGGTGAGCAAAAAAATCAATTTGTTATTGCCGTAAACGTTTGTAAATATTGGACATAAACTGCATGGTATTTTCCAACAGGATCTGGAGAGCCGGTTTCTGGTCTCATCGCTATTGGTCTGCTGTACTCAAACGTGTTGAAAAATGTTGGGCCAGCAGGTGAAAGAATTGCTGATTTCATCCACTTTATGGGAACTGAGCAAAATATTCAGGCCCAAGATATTCACATCGTTGGACACAGTCTTGGAGCACATATGGCCGGAGCTGCTGGCATGTTTACTCAAGAAAAATATGGAAAAACTGTTGGCCGAAGTATTATCTATACAAATCATGCATCAAAAGTCAACCAATACCGACCACGTAGCAAATTCATTAATGCATTGTATCAATTGTAACTCCATAGTTAGCGGACTTGACCCAGCCGGTCCATTCTTCAGCTTGCAGCCAGAAGACCGACTCCGTCTTGACAAGACCGATGCTACATTCGTTGACATTTACCATTCAAACAGAGGAGCTTTGGGAGATTCCAGCCATCAAACAGGAGATATAAATGTATACATCAATGGTGGAGATAACCAACCTGGATGTGAAGAGGCCGATACCGGAGATTTTGCAGGTACGTTAGCTAACTATCTTATTAGTGAACTATCATTGCAGTTTAGAAGTTTGTATACTGCACACAGACACAGCGGTAAAAATTGAAAAATGTATGTGTGAGAACCAGTTATTTCTGAAACAATTTAACTAGCCAATATAATTCTATTTAACTATAACAAAACCCAAATGGCAATTATTATTGTTATTCGGTATAGTTTAGAGTCTAATTTTGGTATCGTATTCTTCGAGGAATA
>Ga0210040_10002673_pt1 | contig 24875 bp, 17 predicted proteins | sample CryGeyCG12114_NA_FD_185462 | JGI IMG/M metagenome (GOLD analysis project Ga0210040, IMG submission 185462) | Groundwater microbial communities from aquifer - Crystal Geyser CG19_WC_8/21/14_NA (SPAdes) (version 2) | ecosystem: Environmental > Aquatic > Deep subsurface > Groundwater | place: USA... | reverse complement strand
ACAATTGTATGGACGCACACAGATAATCGGAATAGCTTGTCTCTGCTATGTTCCGAATCCCAATCACAGTCTGTGATTTTAATCATTTTAGTTCACTAACTTGTTGTAATGCAATGCTATGGCATGCATTTGTGTGTATTCGACGTCCGTTTGAGTTTTGAGAATACAGTATATTCCAAAACTGTGGCAACCAAAACCATAGAAATCAACAAACTGATTCCAAAAACACATGTCTCATTTTAAAATGAACACTTTTTCAAATTTTGTTAGCACAGTAACCAGCAAAAGCTAACCATTACCACATAACTATAGAGTAAAATAACTCTACTTTAATTCTAAAATTCCGTGCACACACACCAAAGTAGGCCAATAAGGATATGATTACCAGTTGATAACAGCTTTGCATAGCTTTTAAAAAAACTATAAAATGGATTTTTAAAAAGTAAATAATATTTAACCTACCGAAATAAGTTTGATTATAGTCCCACTCCTCCAGCTTGCAATTTTATTGATTTCAACCGAATGGAATAGCTAGCCTTCAGCCTTAAAGTAGGGTGCGTGTAAAATTATAAGAACAGATTTAACATTGCACTTTAAATAATTTCAAGTTGTTTTGGGGTGCGGACATTTTGCTTGGATGCATTAAACCCGTTCAGGGAAATAAATAGCTCAGGTCCACTTTTAGCGCTACTTCCCTATTTTAAAATTGCTAGTGTATTGTTGAAAAAAATTAGTCTATTTTGTTTCAATCAATTAACTACAACTGCTCTATAGGCTAATTTACTAACTCGTACGCTATTTAATTGAAATAAGTTTGGTTTCTTGAATGTTTCATGAATTTCGTTGTAAAAGACGACACCGTGTTGACCATGGTCTTATAATTTGACAAGAACTTTATTACGAACCGGATTATTACTATGATAATAAAAATTATAGAGTAAGATTATTAATATTCAACAATATAATAACCTTATCTCATGATAATGCATGTAATATTCTCCAGTTTATTCGGAAATTAAAAGGAGCATCAAGTTCAATGTTTATATTCTTCACAAATAGTTTAAAGATTTAATTTTTATATTCTTGTTTATCACGAAATCTTGAAGACTTGTTTGCATATTCTAACTAAATTTACCGAAAATTTACCGAAAATTTAAGATCTTGGTTAATCAGCACTTAGCACTTGGTGCATTATAAAAATTTGCTTGAACGTTACAATTTAGTGTCAATATGAAACTTTTGACAAATCTAAAAATCCTACGATCAAAACCGTGGTCTCAGTTAGCCTTCTCCGCAATCTCAAAACTATCTTTGCACGTAAAAGTTGATTGTCTCTGTGTATGGCTCATACAAAAACTACTGGAACTGGAAATGCGGTTAAAACTTTACCCGTATGAATGGAATGACCAAAAAACTAGACTTAAGAATTCAACCCGATGTAGCAAGTTTTTGGCTTATTTTCACGTGATAGTGCTATTAATCTTCACCGGAGTGAAAATTCATGTTTTTAAGGAAACTATATCGGTCCTACACATTTACAATATCAATTCAGTCACAGAATTTTTCATATGCTTGATTCAAAGTGTCACCGTGCTGAATGTATTCTACATTCTTTTCATCAATCCAAACGACTGCATGAATGAAATCAACCATTGGCTAATGCTTACCAAACGTAAGATTTTTCAGAGTTTTAATGTTTAAATTTCATGTTTAATTTTCTGTATTATTTGCTCTACTTTTTTTTAAAAACATACAGATTATCCACTATCCAAAACTGCCAATACGTTCATTTCAATCTTCGCTCTATTAGTCTATGGAGCCGTGCTGAACGTTACATTCATAATCATTATGTACACAATCATATGGCAATCCTATGACGTATTCAAATTCTTTGGTGGAGTGAATCCAGTTTACAAAATACTCGTTTTTCTATTTGGTTATTTCATTTGGTTTGAATCTTTGCTATTGGGAGCCCATAGCACCATATTCCTTTTATACCATCCATGCACCATCTTGGATTGGATATCTTGTGTCACCTTGTAAGTTGTTAGCATATTTAACGATCCACAATCAAATCCAACTATCTCACCATGTGACTAACTTAAGCTTGCTATAGGTCAAAAGATGTGGAAAAAGAAGCCGAGAACAAAAAATCGCTGAAAACTCTTCTACATTACAAAGGACTAATGGTCTATCTGACCATCATGCGTCGTGGTGCATATGGAGCATTGTATCCATTTGATTTAACAATGCTCTTTTTACTCATTGTGGCATATTATAATGTACTGGTTCGGTTTTATCGCCCGAGCTTAATACATACTGCAATCAATTTGTTGACCTTTTTCATACTGTATGCTACGGCGAGGTTATTTTTTGTCATTTGTGAGTCTATTATTCACGTGTCCGAGAAACTATTGTCTCATTGGGTTTGGAAGTTTCATAATCCGCCTTATTTCCCTGTGTATTCCCCTTTGTATCAAAAATATGTGCTGGCTTTGAAACCTTTGTGTATCCCGTGTGCAGTTGTGCACATTGATCGAAGTTTTCATCGGCATTACATTTTCCAGACTAATATTGTGGCTATGGATAGTCTACTGATTTTGTCTTTGCAGTGATTAAGCTATTAAATGTGCATATTTTTTCTGAGCAAATTGTTTGCGAAATTCTTTGCATCATATTTTTAAGTAATTGAAAGTCAACTCAAGGTTAAATGAACCAAAGAACCAGTAAGCAGTATTCAATTTAATATGTTAGCGTCGAAAAAAGTTGCAGTTACAGAATGAGAGCTTTTACAAAATGATATGTATATAAAATAAACATTATTATTATCATTATTTAGTACAATTTATTGGACTATGTAGTTTGTTTGTACGGGGACTTTTGCTAATAATGAAGGAGTACAATTAACGTACATTATTGAAGACATGATTTGGGATAGCCGAAAAGTCCACTGTATATTGAGATGTTTTAGTGAACTGAAGAGTATTAAACAACTATAGTTATTAACAATATTAATTTCACTATTTCCATCAAAATTGACTATGAAAATGTTGTTTTATTATGCTTATTTGACTAAAATAAATTACGTTAGAGTTTCAAGAACAAATGCGATGCAAAAAACATGCAAAAAGGGTTTTTGTAACCAAATTCTGATAATCTGCTTGGCTTTAGCGTATAAGAGGAGTATACCGCCTTATTGGTCAATTAAGTTAATTTGTTCATTAGTTTTGCAAGAAGAAGAAACCATGGCCAAGCAAGCAATAACAAAAAGTATTTTTGTCCCATAATTACGATGCATGCTTTTAAAATTCAAAATCACTAATGCTATTATTCAGTTTTACAAAAAATAATCCATCCAAGCAAATCGGAATTGCAAACTCATTCATCAATTAGCAACCCAAGATTGAAATCTAGAAATCGCATCAAAGCCAACTTTAAAGTGTCATTCTAACGACCATGATTGGGAGTGGACCAAAAAATTTTAAAATCTCCTTTGAAAAGTTACTACGTGCATTTGTAAAACTGGAAATTAAATTAAGATTGCTCCCTTATCGATGGAATAAATCAAATGGGACATTTAAATCTTATGTATCTCGAAAAAACATATTTTTCACGATAATTCATGCCATATTTTTAGTGGGATACATTTGCGTAAAAATTTATGCTTTGCGGACAAACGTGGCTGCTGGAGTCGGGAAAAAAAGTTCATCTATTATTATGAGAGACGCTTTTCTTTGTTTTATTCAATTGGTTACAACGCTGAATTTGTTTTACACTGTGCTTATCAACTATCGGAGCTACAAGACGTATTTGAACCATTGGATTCTCCTTTGCAAAAGTAAGTATTGCTATTTTATGGTCGTATGTATTACTCACTACAGTCGCATTGCATTCCGGATTCTAACAACGTTGTCCATCAAAAGAATTGAGCTCATATTCATACACTTTATTTTGATTATAGGAATCCCATTATCAAAAAAAGCGAACAAAAGTTTGTACACGTTTTCGATTTTAATATTTATAACTGTAGTACATGTCTCCTTATTCGTGATTGTGCACCAAACATGGAGATATGAGTCTATCTCCGACCTTTTTAAATTTTTTGGGGGAGTGAGCCGCCTAGGTCACGCGATGTATCGGCTGGTAGATTACTCTATTCTTGTGGAAACTTTTTTGTTGGGAGCCCATCATGCTATTTTAAATTTATGCTTCATTCGTTCTTTATTGGATTGGGTTATCAGAATTTTGTAAGTTTACTACTTGTATTAAAATCAAGGAAAAATACATCCCTGTTGCTTAATGTATTTGAAAAATGCCGCCTAGTATTGCTGAAATGAAAATGATCTAATTATAGTATAAGCCTATTTATTTAAATATTTTTAGTTAAATTAACATTTTCTTTACTTCATGAACAGAAACGAGCATACAAAAGATACCAAATGTTGCCAACATTTAAAAAAAGGACTCCTGTACTATAAAGGACTTTTGATATTTCTCAATATCGCCAGAAATGGTTGGTATAAAACTATGTTCGCTTTCAATCTATTCTGTGCATTTTGTACGATCGTTCTCTACTGCAATTTGATCCACACGTACGCACACTGGAACTCTCGTTGGATGACAGCTACTCGAATTTCTGTAACTTTCAGTATTCTGATAGCAGTATGGTTCATTTTCAAAATTTGTATTAGGATAACCGAAGTTTGTTCGCAGTTACTCCGAAATTGGAATTTTGAAAGTACTTGTGCACCCGGTTCTAAGTCCAAATTTTGGCATGAAAGTATTGTAGCTTTGCGTGTTATCCAAATTCCGTGTGCCAATTTCAGTGTGACTAAAGCATTTGTGCGCGAGTATTTGTATCAAACGAATGTTGTATCGATAAACACATTATTGATTGGAAGTTTTTATTAGGTTTAAACCAATGTTCCCGACCTCTTATCTCTCTATATGGGAAACCCTTACTGTCGTATTTAGATTGCTTGGTGCTAACTTCTTAGCACCACAGATTTCGTGCATCAAAGTGTCATAGAAAACACTGTCAAATCCCAGCACGCTCGCGCGCATCCAGTTCATAATGGCATTAAATAGGTTGATGAAGGAATAATTTTTAAAATAAAAAAATAAAATCAACGTAGAATAATTTTAAAACTAATTTATGTTTATGTTTCACTTATCACTTATGTTTTTAATGATGTGGTTCGTGTCAAAAATCAGAGAAAATGTAAAAAAAATTTAATATATAGTATATCTATTTCTATGGTTTTAATTTAAGTTGACACGTGAAATGAAAATAATTCTTATATTTTTTGGTAATGTTTATTGTCCATTTCCGAAAAAAAAGATATTCTTTTTTCGGTAGGTTATCTGGTATTTTTTGTTATTGTTCCCACAATATTTTACAGATAATCTGTATAAATCCACCATTTATCGGGGATAGCCGAATAACATGGGGCAACTTCTTTTTACTTTTAAATGAACAGTAAGCCTGTCAAGGTTAAATAGAAAAGTGGATGATAAGGAAATTGGCATGAACATGCACGTGAACGTGAACGTGAATAGACGGATATGCACGATGCATCGCAATCTTCTTATTCGATTTTTTTGATGGATAACGAATCTTCAATTTTGCGTATTATGAATGGAATAGACGTTTAATTTATTATTTATTTAATTTTTTTGTGCAACAGCGGATTGATTTGAATTGAATTTTATGTCGAAATCTAGGATTTGATATAATGTTTGTTTTTCAATCATTACTTGCTTTATTGATTTTTGGTGGTTGCGAAATATTGTAAGGATGATATATGTCGGATAGCTATTTTAGATGACGTTTGCTTAAATAATAGTAAAGTAAAAGTTTATATATGACTGAAAAAAAAATTACTGACTGTCACGTAATCTACCTATGGAACCGAATGTAAGTTATTTTGGTCGAATTGAAAGACTCATTTTCTTAATGCCTAAATCTACTTTGAAAACAATTTTGAATCCAATTAGTTATGAATATAAACTGTGCAGCAAAGATATAACGAATTTATTTTACAATCATGAATCGTCGTGCTATTTTTTCCAAATTTGTGAACTACACTGCAGATCAGAAGACCAAAATTTCGGAAAAACTAGTCAAACTAAACCACAAAATATCATTTCATAAAGTTTTCTGCGTTATAATACGATTTCAACTTTTTTTAAAGTTCTACCCGTACAAATGGAATAAACTTACAGGTCAATTTCAATTGGCTACCAAATGGGGAAAGCTTTTGACGATTACACACATTTTTGGGTTAGTCAGTTTCTGCTGCTCCAAAATGGCCATTATTGTTTTACAAATAGACTCGGTTCGGCAATGTGGAATTGGCGCAATTTCTACATGGATAGGTGATCTCATTCTCTGTTATGTTCAGCTTGTAACAATTTCGAATGTTGTGTTTATTGGACTATTGAATCCAGTTGACTATCTGACCCTTATCAACCAATGGTTTCAATTGAGTCGTAGTAAGTATAACAAGTTTTTGAAATCCCTGTTGGAATGAAAAATTGCTACATTTAACACTTACAACTTTTACTTCATCCTAGGAAAACCGATGGGAATTATGGTCAATATTGGCCTTACAGTCGGTTCTTTATGGACACTAATATCTGTTTTGACTGTCACATTTTTTATGGCAGTTTATCACGTCATAATTATGGATTCTTATGGAGATTTTTTTCTTTATTTTGGTGGGGTTAGTAAAATTGGGCATGCAATTTACTACTTGATAGACTACTTTATTTTGTTTGAAACGCTTCTACTTGGAGGTCATGGAGCTATTCTTCTTATGTGCTGTCCATTTTCTCTCATATCTTGGCTATCGTCTTTGAAAATGTAAAAAACTGTTTGTTTTTTAAACAAACTTATAACATAATCAAAAATTTTGATGATTTCATTTTTTCGCAGGAAAGACATAATCCTCATCTTCAATCCAAATAAAGTGCGTTCAAATTTAATATTCTATAAAGGATTATTGTTGTTTATAACAATTATGAAAAACGGAGCTTTTCGTGGACTCTACGGGTTTAATCTAACCATTTTATTTTCCATAATTGTCATATTTTTTAACTTTGTTGTTCGCCTGTATGAGCCGTATGGTGCCCTATACACTCTAATTAATGTGTGTATGTGCATTGGGATTGTGTTAACCGTATTAATCGTATTTCGAATTTGTCAAAATGTGAGTGACAAGTCTTTTGAAGTATTGAAGCAATTTGAAGATTACTGTATTTTCAAAAAGCTGAGAGGAGTTGCAATCAAACGGTCATTAAAAGCTTTACAAATTATCAGGATTCCCTGTGGCATAGTTTACCTAACAAAAGAATTTACCAGTGAATATTTATATGGGGCTAATATAGTATCTATGAATACTCTTATGATTCGATAGATGAATTAATTGTGATTAAAAATATTTCCAACATGGAGGAGAAATGAAATAAACGCCATCTGTGCTTACCATCCTTACCGTTGTACTGGAATGTGTAGCATAGAAGAGATGCAGCAAAGTTATAGCGGGAGTCAAAGTCTTATAAAATTTACGCTAGTGTCTGGAAACTCTGTTGCTAGCTAATGCTAAACTAAAAAAAGCTTGCTACTTTGTTAACCTTGATCGGGACAAAGGTCATTTAATTTATTTTACTGATTCTCCGAATAGCAAATATTTTAAACTGTGTTTAGCATTTGAAAGATTTAAAATGTTGCAATCCTTGATCACCAAAAGAGTTGCCAATGCAGTGGGCAGCAAATTAAACTCAACTTCTTCTACCGGGTTAGTTTTCTTTTTATTTTTCATGTTAATTAATTGACTTTCAAGTCAAGTTTCTGAGAGTTTTATTCAAACTTGGTTAACTTCCAGGTCCGCATTTGTCCAAATCGACAAACGTACCAAACATACGTTGCCCGACCTTCCATACGATTACAATGCGTTGGAACCTGTGATTTCTGCCGAAATTATGCAATTACATCATAGTAAACATCATGCCACTTATATCAACAATCTAAATGTTGCTGAAGAGAAGTTAGACCAAGCCAGGGCCAAAAATGATGTGAGTTCGATCATTGCACTGGCTCCAGCTATCAAATTCAATGGAGGAGGTCATCTTAATCATTCAATTTTCTGGCAAAACCTTTCCCCCAAGGGGGGTGGCGAACCCGAAGGTGTCTTAAGAAACAACTAATATTACTACTAACCAAGGTCCTTCCATAGTAACCAATCAACACATATATTTGTTGATTGGTTACTATAGAAGGACCTTGCTACTAACTATTATTTTGTTTTGCTAGTTATTAAGTCATAATGGTTTTGTTCAGGTCCCCTTATGGATGCTATCAAGAGAGACTTTGGTTCGTTCGAAAATATGAAAACGAGTCTCAGCGGTTTGACCGTAGGAGTTCAAGGTAGTGGATGGGGATGGTTGGGTTACAATAAATCTGCCAAAAGACTACAGTTGGCTACTTGCTCCAATCAAGATCCTCTGGAAGCCACCACTGGCTTAGTACCTCTTTTTGGCATCGACGTTTGGGAACATGCGTATTATCTTCAGTAAGTGAATTATTTATTTGGACAGTGTTTTATGTTTCCATACAAAATTATAAACGTTCTATTTATTCATCTAGCTGGCGTAAAGTCATGAACATGTCTCCTCATCAAGTGAAGAATATAATTATAATGATATTTTTTAAACACATAGGTACAAAAACGTCAGACCTGACTATGTGAAGGCAATTTTCAATATCGCTAATTGGAAAGATGTGGCTGACAGATATGCAAAAGGAGCCAACTAAATAGTCTAAAAAATATTCTTGGCATAAAAAGGTACACATCCTAAAATCTACATTTCTTGTCTTGACTATTCATTTCTTCACGGTACTGTTTGTTTAGGTTTAGGATATAAAAATATCTAGAAACAGTTAGGCGATAAGAAATATATAACGATGATAATTAGTTCGATGGTTAATAGTAAATAAATACTTTTTGTTCGCTTGTACTAGAAAAAGATGATATTCAAAACTGAGGAAACAAGAATTAATTATCTTCAGCTTCTGGTACAGGCTCTTTTTCTTCAGTCTTTGATGCGATTGATGCCTTATTCTGCGTTAAAATAATTTTTTTAGGGTTTTTTCATTTTGATTCTACCAATCATACTCAAGTCAGTGAATTAACTTACCTTTCCATATCTTACTGACCCTGGTCTTGTATAGCGTGGTAACATAGCATTCACTTTTGAATTCTGCACATATGCATATGAACATCTTCTAATGTTCATGAGGTGAAGTTTATATCGTGGGCCTAAAAGTCTATAGTAGAATTTTTCACCCATTGCAGACGATGCCCTATGAATTAACATTTTGATTACAAAGTGTTGTTACAAAATACATGTATCATCACATGATAGTATCCGATTTTCTCACCATCGAATCTTCATGTACCCATTGTACAGATCTGTTATAGCTAACACATATCTATGCCACATTCTGATGTTCTCTTGAAAATATGGAAAGCACGAGGATCTGACAGTGTTAAAAATGTGCCACACAACGTCCAAGATAGGATCGTATTTTTTGGGATTGAAATCTGACTCAAATTCTGGTGTACAGGCAAAATTATCGGATTTGTTGTGTGCTAAAATCTATAAAAAGGAAACATGTTTCACCCACTCCTTCCAAAAAAAAGTGTATTTAAATATTTCAGTGTTACAATATTTTACCAATTCATTGCATTCATCTCTGAAAAACTTCAACGGCTTCAGATCATCTTGACAAGTCATTAGATAATTTTTGATGTGGTTGAATTCCGCAGCATTCCAGTATTGCGTTCGCGGAGAAGTCGTGTATTTCTGAAGGGCCAAAAAGAACTTCATTACTTCGGACATGAAAAACGTTTGGGACCGTTGAACTGTAGAATCATTTTCACTGTAATTTAAATCAAGTATTATATTAAATATAGATCAGCGATCAGCTAAACAAAAATTTTAATTTGATTGGCGCAGGAGTAACTAACTATCTATTGGCGGTAAAATTCAACCTTTCTTTGTGCAATAGTGGAATGCTTAAAACAAAGAAAGTTACTTGCTTTTTTCCACAGTGATTTTAGTATATTACTGCTAATTTCTAATCAAACTAACTAAAAGTTTGAAAAATATCTTACCCAGCTTTGCCACAAGCATCCTGATAAATTCCCAGTGACTGGTGCAGCAATTTGAACCCGAAAATAGGCTCTTGTAAATTGGTTTCTTGCCACATTTCCTCATTCTCTTGATCATTATTGGGCTCCACCGATTTTTCCACAAAAGTCAACATAATTAAATCATTCTGATACCTTAGCATATTCTTTTTCTCCGCACTTATATGTGGAATAGGGGAATGACTTTGCAAAGAATTAAGTTCATTCGTGTGGCAAGCTTCATCATACGCTGCAACCAATGGACTAGCTATATTCATAGCATTTTTCCATTCCAATATATCCTTATCTGCGTTTTCTGCTCCAAAAGGATCCAAATACTGTTTAGATTGAACACGAACCCTTGTTTTAACTTTATCCCGATTTGTCGGAGGACCATGGATAGCATCTCCACGGGCATCTTTTATTACTCCAATATTGGTATTGGGTGATATTCCGAAATAGGCTGGACCGAAATGCGCTTTGGACTTAGAATATGGAAACAGTTTCCTATTATTGTCGCTGGAAATTATAGGAATATTAAGTGTAGTGGACTCATTTATCAACCTTCCAACATCTTTATCAGGATATGTCATGAAATAGTTTTCAGGGTTTTTCAAGAATTTGGAGTTTTGCCGCTGTTTTTCAGGTTCAGTTTCTGACACAATTTGACCAACATCTTTATCAGGATATGTCATGAAATAGTTTTCAGGGTTTTTCAAGAATTTGGAGTTTTGCCGCTGTTTTTCAGGTTTAGTTTCTGACACAATTTGACCAATATCTTTTGTGGGAGAGAGGATGAAGTGTTTAGAATTGCTGGAACTACGGAGTGGTAAAATTTCTTTATTATATTTAGGTCGATTTGATCCTACGACTTTTCCTACGTCTTCAATTGGGAAAGTGGTAATGAATTTTCCTTCAGAGCCATTTCTAGTGTATGGAACTGGCTTTTGTTTCGAGTTCGAAGGGTCGTATGTTGGCAATTTGTCTGAGCCAGCCACGATTTCCCCGGCATTCTTTGCAGGTGAAGCGACGATGTAGGATCCTTGATTACCATTTTTGTCCGAAGTAGGTATTGGTTTCTGATTTTCATTCCAAGGCTCATATTCTGGCAGTACGACTTTTCCAGTATCTTTGAGAGGTGAAGCTACGATATAAGAGCTTTGATTTCCATTTCTCATAGAATGTGGCACTGGTTTTTCCTTTCGGTTCCAAGGATCATATGACGGCAACTTCTCGGAACCTGAAACCACCTGGCCTGCTTGTTTACTAGGTGGAGCTACAAAGTAGGATTCTTTGCCTTGACTTGAAGAGCTACTTCTACTTGAATGGGGTACTGGTCTATCTGTGGTATTCCAAGGTTCATAACTGGGTAGTTTACCAGACCCTGTAACCAACAGACACACATTGTGATTAGGTTTGTGTACTATATAGGAATTTTCCCTAGTGTTAGTGCTCCGCACCGAAAACTTTTGGTCTGTCATTTTTCAGTTCGGTCGGTCTAGTGCCGATGAGCCGAGCCGAACCGGCCCGAATTTGTAATGACAGGAATTAAGATTTTTACATTGAAACAGATATACATGATATACTACATTTAATTTGTTCATAATAGCACCTTTGGGAACAAAAACAAAATTGATAATGAAACCACGTTGAACTTGAAATGATAACTAAAAAACTTGCAATCAGCTATAAAAATAAAAAACGAGGTGACTATTTAAAAAGCTAATTCATACAATAAGGGGAAATGTTTTTGATTATATTGTTTCACTTAAAAATGAACCTTACACGCTAAAAAATGTACATTTACGATAGGATTCTTTTAACATACATTATGCAATTTTGATCAGCTTCAGCCACAATAACTAACTTGATTTAGTTAGGATTAAATTATTATATTATTTACAATATAGAAAATCTCTTGACTCCACTTCACAACCACATACAGGCAAAATTTGGTGGTTCTAGTTTTAAAATGGTGACCTAAAAATTTGATTTATGTGAATGTATGTCAATGAATTTTTAAAAATATGCGCATAATTTAATGAAAGTAAATTATTGTGCAATGTTATGTTCTCTTTTAAAAAGAGTTCGGTTTTTTTCGGTTGGTTTTGATGTCAAACTAGATATACCGAAGCGAGGATTTTTGGTCAGTCTAAATTTGGCTCGGTCCGATTTTTGACCCAGACCGAAACCGGACCGACCGATCTGTTTTCGGTCGGTTTGGTTTCTTCTGTTTTTTGCGGAGCACTACCCAGTGCCACGGTTACTGTTAGTAGGATATTTCAATGAGCCACTTATTTTAGAAGAATATGGAACCGGTTTTCGTTTTGGGGTCGAAGGGTCGTATCGTATGTGGGCAATTTGTCTGAACCTGATACGACTATCCCGGCATCCTTGGCAGGGAAAGCTACGATATAAGATCCTTGATCTTCATTTCTACCAGAATGTGGCTCTGGTTTTTGTTTCGCATTCCATGATTCATATTCGAGTAACTTAAGATCATAATACAGAATCGGAGTTTTGTTTTCAGCATTCCAAGGCTCATATAATGGAACTACTATTTTTCCTGCATCTTTTGTGGGTGAAGCTACAATAAAAGATCCTTTGTAACTACTTTTACTTGAATCTGGCACCGGTTTTTGTTGGGGGCTTGAATGGTCATTAGTAGGTAGTTTATCCGAAACTGAAACAACTTTCCCTGTATGATCATTTGGTTTATGGACAAAGTAGGACCCATCACCCCCACTTTTAGAAGAATATGGAACTGGCATTTGTTTTGTATTCCAAGCATCATTTTCTATTAAAACGACTTCTCCCGTATCTTTAGCCGGCAAAGCTACAATATAGGATTCTTTATTTCCACCTCTAAAATGTGGTGCTGGTTTTAAGGGCTCATATTCTGGCACTACGATTTTGCCCGCATCTTTAATTGGTGAAGCTAAAAAGTAAGATCCGTCACCTCCATTCCTGAATAATGTTTCCGTATCATCAGAAACAACTTTGCCTGCATCTTTTGCTGGGGAAAATACAAAGTAAGATCCGTCTCCTCCATTTGTAGGCGATTTTTCCGTATCAGACACAACTTTTCCTGCATCTTTTTCTGGAGAAGCTACAAAGTAAGATCCGTCTCCTCCATTTGTAGGCAATTTTTCCGTATCAGAAACAACTTTTCCTGTATCTTTTGCTGGGGAAGCTACAAAGTACGATCCGTCACCTCCATTTCTAGCTAATGTTTCCGTATCAGAAACCACTTTTCCTGCATCTTTTGCTGGGGAAGCTACAAAGTAAGATCCGTCACCTCCATTTCTAGCTAATGTTTCCCTATCAGAAACAACTTTGCCTGCATCTTTTGCTGGGGAAGCTACAAAGTACGACCTGTCACCTCCATTTGTAGTCAATTTTTTCGTATCAGAAACAACTTTGCCTGCATCTTTTGCTGGGGAAGCTACGAAGTACGATCCGTCAACTCCACTCCTTGAATGTGGGGTTGTTTTTTGTTTTTGATTTGAAGGATTATAATTAGGCCATTTTTCCGTATGAGAAACAACCTTGCCTGCATATTTTGTTGGGAAAGCTACAATATAAGATCTGTCATCTCGATTCCTAGATAATATTTTGTATCAGAAACAACTTTACCTGCATCTTCTGCTGGGGAAACTACAAAGTAAGATCCGTCTCTTCCATTTGTAGGCAATTTTTCCGTATCAGAAACAATTTTGCCTGCATCTTTTGCTGGGGAAACTACAAAGTAAGATCCGTCTCTTCCATTTGTAGTCAATTTTTCCGTATCAGAAACGATTTTGCCTGCATCTTTTGCTGAGGAAACTACAAAGTAAGATCCGTCACCTCCATTTGTAGGCAATATTTTCGTCTCAGAAACAACTTTGCCCGCATCTTTAATTGGTGAAGCTACAAAGTAAGATCTGTCGCCTCCATTCCTGAATAATGTTTCCGGATCATCAGAAACAACTCTGCCTGTATCTTTTGCTGGGGAAACAACAAAGTAAGATCCGTCTCTTCTATTTGTAGGCAATTTTTCGGTATCAGAAACAATTTTACCTGCATCTTTTGCTGGGGAAGCTACAAAGTAAGCTCCGTCACCTCCATTTCTAGGCAATTTTCCGGTTTCAGAAACAATTTTGCCTGCATCTTTTGCTGGGGAAGCTACAAAGTAAGCTCCGTCACCTCCATTTCTAGGCAATGTTCCGGTTTCAGAAACAATTTTGCCTGCATCTTTTGCTGGGGAAGCTACAAAATAAGATCCATCACCTCCATTCTTTGGCAATGTTCCGGTTTCAGAAACAATTTTGCCTGCATCTTTTGCTGGGGAAGCTACAAAGTAAGATCCGTCTCTTCTATTTGTAGGCAATTTTTCGGTATTAGTAACAACTTTTCCTGCATCTTTTGCTGGAGAAGCTACAAAGTAAGATCCGTCACCTCCATTCTTATTCTTAGGCGATGTTTTCGTATCAGAAACAACTCTGCCTGCATCTTTTGCTGGGGAAACTACAAAGTAAGATTCGTCTCTTCTATTTGTAGGCAATTTTTTGGTATCAGAAACAACTTTGCCTGCTTCTTTTGCTGGGGAAGCTACAAAGTAAGATCCGTCACCTCCATTCTTAGGCGATGTTTTCGTGTCAGAAACAACTCTGCCTGCATCTTTTGCTGGGGAAACTACAAAGTAAGATCCGTCTCTTCTATTTGTAGGCAATTTTTTGGTATCAGAAACAACTTTGCCTGCTTCTTTTGCTGGAGAAGCTACGAAGTAATAGTTTTCACCTTCACTCCTAGAATGTGGGGTTAGTTTTTGTTTTTGGTTTGAAGGATTATAATTAGGCAATTTTTCTGTATGAAAAACAACTTCGCCTGAATCTTTCACTTGGGAAGCTACAATATAAGATCCGGAACCTCCATTCCTAGATAATATTTGCGTATCAGAAACAACTTTACCTGCATCTTTTGCTGGGGCAGCTACAATATAAGATCCGTCTCCTCCATTTGTAGGCAATGTTTCTATATCCGAAACAACTTTGCCGGCATCTTTTGCTGGGGAAGCTACAAAGTAAGATCCGTCTCCTCCATTTGTAGACAATGTTTCCGTATCCGAAACAATTTTTCCTGCGTCTTTTGCTGGGGAAGCTACAAAGTAAGATCCGTCACCTCCATTTGTAGGCAATTTTTTCGTATCAGAATCAGAAACAATTTTGCCTGCATCTTTTGCAGGGAAAGCTACAAAGTAAGATCCATCACCTCCATTCTTAGGCAATGTTTCCGTATCAGAAACAATTTTGCCTGCATCTTTTGCTGGTGAAGCTACAATATAATTTGCATCACCTCTATTTTTAGGCAATGTTTTCATATCAGAAACAACTTTGCCTGCATCTTTTGCTGGGGAAGCTACAAAGTAAGATCCATCACCTCCATTCTTAGACAATTTTTCCGTATCAGAAACAACTTTTCCTGCATCTTTTGCTGGGGAAGCTACAATATAAGATCCGTCACTTCTGCTCCTAGAATGTGGTGTTGGTCCTTGCTTTGTATTCCAGGGTTCATATGATGGAAGTTTCTCTGAACCTGAAACCAATGCCCCCGCATTCTCATTAGGTTTATGAACTATATAGGATCCGTCACTACTGCTTATTGGTGGCTTGGAGCTGGCGGGGGATTGGTTAAATCTTGAGAGGAATTCTTCATAATCTGCTTGTTCGGTTTCAGGATCACTCCATAGACTTGATTTTGCTGTTTCGGCGACAATTTTTCCCGCATCTTTTGCTGGAGAAGTGACAATATAGGATTTTTTATTGTCAGAACGTAGATGTATAGGGTTCTGGTTTTCAATAGTTTCTTCTTTTTTGGACGAGGAATGCATATTACCAACCTTTGTTTCTGGGGACAAAACAAAATATTTTTTTTCACTTGTGTTTTCTGATTCCTTGACGAGTTTCCCGAGCTCGGAACTTGGGAAAACTATGAAGTAGGAGGGGTCTCCATCCGATGATAAAAGACTTCGACCTTTGCGTTGAAAAAATATAAATTTTTAGGAAAGAATGAATTCTTAGGGAACACGGAAACCTACAAAGATCAGCCTATCTAGAAGAGTCAGCGATCTTATAGCTAGGACGTGTGCACAACAACTACGCTTCCAAAACTTCTTCTTCACTTTGAGAGGCCTCGACTTATGGTGAACTCAATAAACTATCTATCTATCTATAAATTTTTAGAAACCATGTTTCTGATCAATTGCTAATTAAGATTTGTGTAATTTAATGAATTTGGTAACTATAACTAACCTTGTGGGGATCCTCGAAACGAGGACCTATCTATCTTTCTCCAGCTAGAACTTTGAAGGGATGGATTTTCCAAATTTTTTCGTATCGAACGTCTTACTTTGGGCATAAAAACTCGTATTTCCTCACTTTTGTCAGGTACATGATTCCTCTGCAGTAATTTATCATTGCTAAATTCCTTTTCAAATGCATTGCTTATGATAATGTGTATGGAAAAGACTATCTGTAGAACTAGGGGAGGAAAAATTCTCAGCTTCATTTTTGATCCGTAGGGTTAGGGTAAAGCTGGAACACTAGTCAAACATACATTTTTTAATATACTGCAGAAAAGATATGCGCATTTTCGTTTGGAAAGCGGAATTTTATTTTATTAGTTTGGCTAGGCAGTGAGATGGTGATTAGATCCATTGTTTTGTATGACTTAATTCGTAAAACTGCTCTCATTGAGATTTTTCCCCTCGTAAAATGTTATGTAAATCGATTAGCCCATTTAATTTGGTTCATATGTCCAAAACGACAATAAAATTTGATAGCTAGTTCGTCATAGTTAGTTGGTAGTGAAATCGAAAGTTTTATGATTTCTTGGGAGCACTGGCTGAACTAACGCTATTGATGTTGAATGTGTTTAACAAAACATTCTTTATTTGTTGTATAGTTCAACATTGTTTCAAACTCTGTTTTGCTATACCTTAATGAATTATACGGTAGAGATTGATACAAATATGTATTCTTTATTAGACTTAGCTGCTGAAAATGATAATTTTGCAAATACTCTATTGCACTTTGATAAATGTAGCACATGAAAAAGCACACGTTTCAAAAATACTCATCAACCACTACTATATAATGTTAATGTTACATTTATAGTATTTTATTGCGCGTTTACGCATTAATCTACACATGACAGATAATTATTGACGACATGGGACTAGTCTTGTTAATCATGAGAAAACATTTGATATGCATTATGTATTTGTTGAAATCCATATCGCAAGCATAAACTATATAGCGCACTGTACACAACTAACTAACTAATGGACAAAATCCCTCAAAGCTCATTTATTACCAAATATTTAGTTAGTTAGTTAGTTGTCTAGTCGGTCTAGTCATGAAGGACTCATACTTCATTAGATCGTGAGCAATACTATATTTATATGGAATTTGAAATGCATTTTCTTATTGTTATACAGCGAGTCACAATTAATGTTCCAAATATTAGTCTACGCGTGAGTGAAGAACACTACGACTTTTGAGAGGAAGCACATCATACGCAATTTGAAGCCCTACGAATACGCGTTCTTTTGCGTGCCAACTGTTCCAGTCTGGAATTTTTATAGTGGAATTCACCATGCTCTGAGCCTGAGCAATTGGTAATAATTACTATTTCTTGTGTGTGGTACGTAAATATAATATTGATTCAAGCAGACTAAGATTATGCTCATGATACTAATACAGATTGTCTATATGCTGGTTTAATAGCAGCTAAAATATAACTGTAATGATACACAATATATACTTAATATACACGTTACATTGAACAAACATAGTTTGAAATTGTAGATTGATGAGTAAAATATTGATAAACTTGATTTGGCAGTAGTAGGTAACTAACTAAAATAAATGGGTTTTTCACAATCTTAAATAGGTTTTAGTTGCTTAATAAATCTGGAACTCAATAGGGGGTCTTGGATCTTGCCAGTATTTCTCATTAAATACCCAATTTTGATCTTCAGCTTTGTCAAACCAGTTGGGTTTCAAAATCATTGCTTTATTTCTCAGAGCTTTTCGCTGTTTTTCTTCTAAATTAGCTTTATCTTCTGATGCCCCTTTCAAGTCTCCTTCCTCCAATTTTCTAATATCCGGTCGCAATCTGTGTTTACATCATCAAGTGAGTTGAATAACGATATGCAAACTTTTAATTAGCTCAGTTTTGATTAAAAGCTTACCTGGAATCAGTGCTCCAAGGTTTCATTGTCAAAGGGATTTCGTTCAGGCTCATAGCAAACAGTGTGAAATTGTAGTACTGTGCATACGAAAAGTTCGAAAATAATTACTCTATTGCATGACATGAAATTCAATGTGCACAGAGGTATTAACTTTCATAAAATTTTAGACCTTTAGTGAATTAATCATACAGTACATACGAAAAAATCAAATCGGGATAGCTAGATAATTAAAAGCCCACGAATAATTTCAACAAACAGTTTTCAATACATCTATTTTGATGATTGATGTTTGGTCAACAAACTTTTTAACATGAGAGCGTAATACGTTTATAAATAGGAAATAAATGAGTTTTCAAACCTCAACGGCATACTCAGGACGAGGAGCTACTTCCCACAATGTATTTGAGTTTGGAATGTCAATCACTTCACCTTCAGACTTTGGCATAGAGTCATCTACATTTTCTGGAGGTGACAAGTCAATTTCGCCAGTTCCACTTCCCTAACCAACCAAACCACAAATGGATAAAAAACTTTTCTCATACACATCGACTCTACTGCAAAGATGCATGTTTTGCGCGTGCTGAGTTCTGATTTTGTTTTGTACCAATGTATAAAAAAAGGCTACCTTTTTTCGTCAATTATTGGACTGTTGAGCTTAATAAACAAGCCAAAGTGTTTTTTTTTGCTGCGTATCCTTATATATTTGAATCGCATATATTTTGTTGTATTTTTATATTACTGCCTACCAATGCAAGGCTGTAGTTTGAATATAAAATTACCTGCTACTTTGTTAAAAGCAATTCAACAGAATCACAACACAAAGAGACAATTGAAAATTAGATTTATGTTATGCCAGACTTGAAAGGCGATTTAAATAAAATCAATATCATACTTTGTGCATGATAAATAGCAAACTTTCTTTACCTACAAAGTTGACTAAAAAGTCGTCAAAATTTCACTCACTATACTATATCAATCCAACTGCAGCAGTAGCAGTAGCATGACATTTCGATTAAACTATTGTGTAAACAATGTTGAAAAACTAATAATAGAAAAAATCATGGTTTATGTAAATAAAATGACGTTTGTAAACATTTTGTATTACTTATTTCTAGAAACTTGGGCTTTTCAAATTGTGTATCTAAAACTATACTGTAAGGTCGCAGCATATTTATCTCACGCTGGAAAAAGTTCGCTACGAACATCGCAAATAGCAAAACCAACTTGGCAACAGTCTACTTTTACTATAAATTATATAGTTAAAACACCATGGAGTTGACAAATAAATTGGATCTTACACCCACTTGAACAGAAAATAAGAGTAGCATTACTTATTTACTACCTACTAGAGCTGTGCTAATAAATTGGCAATTCGGTTGAAAAAAACAATTGATCATTATTTCTACTTCCTCGCCACACTTTTTGACTGCAAAGTTAGTTGCTAAGATTTCCTAAACTTGAGTACTTTTACATGTGCATAAAAACTTCTAGTAAACTAACCAAATCGCCTTGTGATATTACATCCTGGTCTGTTGACCTTTTATGGGAACTTGAGAAGAAAACATGACTGACTGAGGTTCTAAAAGTTCTCTCTGTTGTCGTTGTCATATATAGACTTTGTAATTGCTTTCCGTTTTCAAGTCTAAGGTTGAACAGGCTGTCAATGATTGAATGGAAACCTTTCACTTTGTTGGACTTGGACACGAATGAGAAAAGGTTGAATCCTTTCTAGTAACTTTGTCTGCTGCAATATGTGCGAAAAAAGTAGTCTGCTTACTTTCATACACGGTAACCGGAGCTGGGAATGTACTGTGCAGGGCATAAATCAATTTCACTGCTAATGAATGAGTTAATATCTCCGTAAATTTTGGCATAGTGGAGTTCTAATACAATGGATATCTCCTTATAATTGATAAATTCTGTCGGTACAGATGTGCGCCAATTTGAATGCATACAATTTGGGTTCGACGCGAATTAATTCGTTATAATTGATATATCGCTATATTGGATGGAATATTTGTGTACATTTATCAAAAATATCAATTGAAATGGATATTTCATTTGAATGACGGCTATAAATACATAGTTTTTTCCCTTACTTTGCACCTTCGTGATTGAATTGATTTGATTGACTTTTGATTGTTAACACTTGAAAAACTCTGAATTTTAAATGTCTTCAACAGGAATAAAGTAGCTCAATGCTTTGTGAATCCGACTCATTTATATTGGAAACTATATCATTTATTGTACTGTAAAATTCGGCTTCTGTAGGTGATGTTGCAGACACTTTCAACTGCCAATAATCAGATTATATTCTGAGCTGACAAAAAAAAATCATGAGGCACTATAAATTTGCTTAAATTGGCTCATAATAACTGATGAATAGCATTTTAATTAAAAATTACGCTGAAGGATTTTGTCTCCGAAAAAAATGCTTGTCAGCATGCCTTATACAGTGATTAGTTTTTGCATTAAATTGTACTAATAAAAAAGATTTGAGACATAATGAACTTTTGTCTGATTGAATGATTGTTGATTAAAACACTTAATGACGTTACCAAAAGTATGGTCGACGAGTGACAGCTATTTAAAAAATTGCGATGCAAAATATGCATCATGTTAGAATTTGCCTGCATAATAGTTTTCCTCCAAAACGACTTCATGTATTGTACGATTGTACCCTCGAAATTCGCTCCGATGGAATGCAATGCTATGGGACCAGCATTTGTGTGTACTCGACGTCCGAGCTAGTTTTGAGAGCAGTATGCTCGTGCTATTTTTTTGGTAAATCTACTGGGTGAATTATTTTTTTAAATGACCTACACAGATAAAAACCGTACTTTACTATACTAAACTTGCTAATGAAACGTAAGTCCCTGGTCATCTATCGAGAAAAAAAGGCAACTGTTCTACTGCACCTAGCTTTACCTCTGCAGATGCTATAGCCCTATAAGTAGGTATTTTGAGCTGCTGTATATGCTTAAAAACGTATGTAGTTACTGCCTAGCTCAATAGATGACTTTAGAGGACGTACGTTTGGATTCCAAGTACACAGTAAGCAAATCAGAAATCTCTTTCTTGAATTTTTGTCAATTATTTATAACTTACTGAGCTAGCATTCAATTTGAAATATGCTACTCGCGCAAAAATATTTTAGGGCCCCCTGTCAATTAACAACTAGAGATCTATGGCCTCCCCTGTAAACTTTAAGGATAAAAGAATCATAGGTTTTGGTTAAGCTATGCAAAAAATTAGAGCGTTTAAAAAATTTACGTGAGTTAAAAAATCAACCTAATTATTTCCAAGTGCTAACAAAACAATGCCATTTATAAAAACGTTGGAAGTTTAGAGTAAATATAATGCGTTACAATACAGATTATGCACCAGTTTTAATACCTGTATCGGGCTAACTATAAGTCAACAAGTTTCTGTAATATTCGTATCAGTTACATTGGCAATAATCATAAAAAATTACTATACAGATAGTGCAGTTGATAGGAGAAAATTTAAATGAGAGATTTCACTTTACCTCTAGCTAGTCAGATAAAAAAACCAAAAGAAAATTTTGTACGTATTTTATAAACTTGATTAAAAACATAATTTAAATCAATTAAAAAATTAATAAATTGTTTCGTTGATAAACAAAAGTCAAGAAAACGGGAAAATGCGAATAGAAAATAGTAAGTAGATCCTTTGAGTTGCGTGAGAGATGGGTTGCACCTGCGCACTTGAGTTTTCTTTGTTTGATTGCGCATCCTTTACAAAGCAAGCAGCATTTTTTTAATGCTTCGTTTTTCAGAAGCAAGCAAGCCATGCATGTTTTTTGGCAAATGTGCGTGAAGTGTGATAACGTAAACTCTTGGAAAGTTTTGTGAATAATTGAATCCTTACTGCATCAACACTAGCACTGGTACTCAGCGTTCGACTCAAAGATAGGGAGTTGAATTTCTGGAACATTTTTCTCGACGGAGACGGACTGGGCGATTTTTTGGCATTCTCTGCTGCTGCTGAAGGTTCTCCCAATCTACAGGAAAGTACGAAATAAACAATTTAGAAAGTAAAAGTAGTAAAAAAAAGTTGAGTCAACAATGATATCCAGCTTCCCAGATTTCTTTTCTTTTGGGAATAATGGAAGCCTAGGAGCACAATATGATAGATAATTAGCTGGGGCCTGTGTAAAGAAACTATACTGATTAATTAAGAAGTAAAGTACGTAAGTACGAATAAGTACGCAACCTGTAGGATCTTAATTAGTTAACGGTGACTTAATCATGATAAATATAACGTGTGTGTTGAAACGTCACATAAAACTGAACAATTTCAGATTGTGATTTCATTGAAATAAGTTAAAATGTGCTCAAAACAGCGTCAGCAGCTGACTTTGGATTGAAAAATGATGAAAAGAAAAAAAAACTTTTGATCACAACTGGCCCCAACAGATTACATCTGCTACTCACTCTTATTGATTACGCCAGCCTTACCAGCAAAAGTGCAAAGTTTAGTGCTCCTGTTTGCATTCCCCCATAAGAAGAAAGAACTTACTTGAATTTGTGAGCATTCGCTTTCATATAGTCGTCATACGATTCTACACTCGTGGAACGAAGACATTCCGTCCATTTACCGTACAAGTATTTTAGTTTGTTTTTCCTGTAAAAGGCGTTTTTTTAATGATTACTAAGTACGTTAATAATTTATTGCATGATGACAATGAAGCCTTAATTTCCTTACTTGACATCCACAATGAATCCTTCTACACGATGCAATGCAGAATTAAACCATCCCGCAGGTTTGAAATGTAAACTAGCACGAAGGTCACTTTCAACACAATGGATTTCCATATTCCCATGTTGCTCAATCCAAAGTTTACCCACAATCAAATTATGGACGGTACAATCCACGTTTGACCAAGTGTAGGTTTCTTTGAATCTATAAGAAATTTCAATTTTGTCTTGAGAATTTCCTTTAAACATCTTGTTTCCCCCATGAATAGATTAACAAACAAACTATGCTTTGAAGCAAAAATCTGTTAAAACAGCCAAAGTTACTTACTTCTTCAAATATAATCTAAGATTTCCTTTGGGATGAACTTCAACAGATTTACCCCACAATTTCAACTTGGGATGAATCCAGCCTTGGAAGACGAATATGTCAGATTCGGCATGAAATGCCGAAATCGGTGGATGATGAGAAACTTGTTCGGCTACAAATCTGTGGTTAGTTGTATTAAGTAAGTAACTGTGTACAGAATGCCGCTACGTATTCAGCCAGTTTAGCAGATCTCAAAATTATTTATTTCGATAATGAGAGTAATCATTCTAATCTCTCTTCACTTACCGATAGCCATCTCGGTTGAGTTCAAACGTTTCTGCCAATAATGGATTAAAAGGCTTTGTGATTCGCTTCCAGTTAGTTGCTAAAGCACTTACTGCAAATGCTGCAACAGTCTGAAAAAACATTTTTTTTTTCATTTAAAATCAAGCAGACCACATTTCCCATTCAGCTAATGCAAACTTCCACCAATATATAATTTGCAAAATTAATGCCACCTGCAGTCACAGTCACATGCTACCTAACTAATTAGTTAGCATGGGACCAAATAAAAGTTGGATTAAACCAGTTATATGAGCCACATGATTGGATAGCAGATGACGCTAATGCTAGTGGTAAGTAATGAATGAAATATTTAGTCCATTAGATTTGGGAGACCTACACCATAATGCTCTCAAATTATGGCTACCAAATCGGGAACAGGGATATACAAGACTAATGATACAAAAATTCACCCTGTCAAATATTGTTAGCTATGAAATGAGGTGACTTTTAGAATGAGACCTTGCATGTTGTATTTTTTGTAGGATACTTCATATCTTTAAGGGTTAAAGCAGCTCGCATACTTACAACGATATGCTGCGGATGAGTGGATGTTGGAAATGCGTCGAGCTAACATATTATGCTAAGATCAACGGAACAAATTTCGAAAATCGAGAGTCAATTTTAGATTTCTCTCATAAAAAATAACATGGAATACTATTCTATTCTATAAACCTTGAGAATATCGGGAATATCATGGAAAAATCTCAAACTAAAGGGCAAATAACCTTATATACGTATTTTATGAATTTTGGCAACACAGTCATTAATATCTAATGTAAAACAATGCACTTTTTGCAGCTGTGAGAGTTAGCGGCCGTATGGGAATCTAATATTTTCAGGGTTCTTATTGAATTTCTCAAGCTTCAATATATTGCAATGAACAACTCCGCCACCTAATTTCGGTACTCCATTGTTAGCTATAGGCGACCCAATAATAATCTACTTTCCCTTATTTCTCACGCTCTTTGAGGTAGACACAGGAGATAGTTTCATATTTGTGAGTGCTTTTGTCCGTGTCGTACCCCGTACCCATACTGTGCAAGAGCAATACAGTAATGCTGTATAACTCTTTAAAA
>Ga0210040_10002672_pt1 | contig 24877 bp, 16 predicted proteins | sample CryGeyCG12114_NA_FD_185462 | JGI IMG/M metagenome (GOLD analysis project Ga0210040, IMG submission 185462) | Groundwater microbial communities from aquifer - Crystal Geyser CG19_WC_8/21/14_NA (SPAdes) (version 2) | ecosystem: Environmental > Aquatic > Deep subsurface > Groundwater | place: USA... | reverse complement strand
TTTGAAATTTTTTATACAGAGAAAACTCGAGCAGCTTAACATACCCAAAAATTTTGAGCTTGTTTTGTTCAGTACTTTTCGTGTAAAAAAATAATCTTTATTTCTTGACTTTTTGAGACCCCGTTTGTAGTACATTTTTATGAGAGGTCTCACGCCCTCTAATAATCAATTAAATATGTCATTCTGGGGAAAAATTACTTTAAAAAAATACCCTTGACAGGGAAAATGTACGTATAGCTTCAACGCCGTGTGGGATTTTCATTAGAAGTCACATTTTCAGGCAGTAGATGGCATATATATAGTTTGGTTCAAAATAAGAGCAAAACAGTGTTGGACTGTCCAATTTGTACATTATTCACAATTGACCACTATTTCCCATATTTATTACCAACCATGCCAACCAACTACCACTGCCTGAGTTAGTGAGTTAGCTCGACGCCAAGCTCACTAATACATTTAATGACGCAATTGACTTTTGAAAGAAAACATCTATTTACTCCGATTTGAAAGGTATGTTTGTGGACAAACTCTTTTACTAAAAGTTTCAAAATGTGCATGTCAAGTTCTAAACTATGGCATATTGTATGTTCAAACTGTTTTACGTGCATGATAGTGCCCGGCTTTAGCATAGCAGTGTGACACAAAATTTATTGAACTTGGTCGAGAATATTTTTTCAAGATTAGAAAAAATGCCATATTCTCTAGGTATTCTTTAAGGGAACGAACGCATTGGATTATTTGAGAATTTCTCGCCAACCTTTGATCACATCGAGATGAAACGTTGCGTAAATTTTTTGTAGTGGTAACATGATGCATGAAAATTACCTTCTCTGTTCCCTAATTATTTTTTAACCTCAATAATCCAGGTGCAATAATTTTTTCGGATGCAATGTAAATTACCAACGCTACGTAGGCTATGTTTCGCATAACTTTTTTGCTTAAGATTTTTATGCTGGTGATTAGGAGTAACAAACAATGCTCTGAAGTGAGTTCAGAGCCCTGTTTACAATTCGTGGCTCATTTGTTGTTTGATTGATAGCCACTTCAATCGGCGTGGTTGAGTTTTTGTTATTATTTCACAGTATAGTGGATTACATGCTTAAATCAGTTTTACACATTACTGACTAAGGATTTTGGAATGTTTAATGATGATGGCCTAATTTGTAGTTAGAGCGGGTTCGTTTCAATGCAAGATTTGGACGTGAGAGAATGTCACGATCCTTAAGTTGCTCAATCTCCTCTCTTTCCTCTCTTTCCTCGTCTTCATCAAATACAGATATGGTGTCAACAGAATCCTCCGATTCGCTTTTTTTCCTGCAATCATTAAACAAGAAAATGTTGGGAATAGGATGGAAAAAATGTAGGGTTTTCAAATTGTTCTAAAATACTCACGCTGGCTCGATTTTTTTCCGCTGAAAGTCGCCAGCAGGTAATCGCCTCCATTGCTCTTGTCCAAATCCATACCCATGAGCTACGTTCCCAGTGTAAGTCAACGGCGGAGAAACTTTAGAAAATGTGATTGGTTCCAATTTAGATTTCCCTTTGTTAATTTTCTTCAGCGCAGCTTTGGCAGCCATCATTCTATCAGCTTTATTTAAACTTTTCTCAATTGCCCCCGATTTGCGACAAATAATTCTAGCCATTTGAGGATTACTCGATTCGGCTATCACACTAGCAATTGGCGTTTCTTCCGAGTTTTTGGTTTTCCTACGATCATTCAATGTTTTCCTTATATTCGTCTTGGCTTCGTTTTTAGTTGGCTGCAACTTATTTGCAGGTAAATTTTTTTTGGCAGGTTTACGTGGCGGAAGTGGGGGTTTCTTTTGCATAGTTTTGGGAACGTCTTCACAACTAGCACATTTGCTATCAATTTTGACTTTAACTTTTCTGGCATCTATGACAATGGAGGCCCCTTTGCATTGCTTTGCCGAAATTTTTCCATTTTTCAAAGGCAAGTCGGAATTTCTCCAAGATAATTTCTGGTCTGGTGTTTTAACCTTAGCTTTTCGAGTATTTGATGGTTCTTCCTTTGGCTCTGTTTTGGCAACTGGCATAGGAATCTGTGTTCCTGCTGTATTGAAACATTTTTTCAAGGCCTCCGTCTCGTTTTCACGTTTGCTAGCTAAAGCCCCCTGCATGTTTGAATTTCCTTGAAGTTTCCCTTTGGGTTTGGTTGGCAAAGTTTTATTAGACTTAAGATTTAAGTTTCTAGTGGAATTTGGAGCAGATTTCTGCAATTTCAAAGTGGATGCTGTGGAATTATTAACTTTTGCGTTGTTGGATACTTTTAGAATTGTAGTTTTGGTTTTGGGTGCTTGTGGGGATCTAGAGTTACTATGATCACAACTACATGTTCCAGATGAAGATTTATCACAAAATTGTGTTGGAGCTGGCAGTCTACGACAAGGTCCACAAGATACGGACGCCATTTTAACGGGCTCTTTTTCTGGCTCTTCAATTTCTTCAGCCGAGTCTTCTGACTCATCCGTTGAAGAAATATCACGAAGGGATGTCATAGACACAGTTCTGCGCGTTTCAGTCCTGGATGGCACTTCCGTTCTAACAAAACATTAGATTATAAAATTCAGCTAAAAGCTGGCATGTGCTGTTCATTGTGTATTGCATTGCATATTAGAAAAATTATTACGATATGGAAATTGAAGCAAACCAAGTGTGTGATAGTGTGATACTATATAAACTTACATAGACAAACCACCTTGCGGCAACACTTCGAATGATTTAGATTGCATGGGAATGATGCAAATGGCAAACTGTGTGGAATCTAATAATCCTGACTTGGAAACAGCTTCGTATTCAGGCGAACCAGGTAAACAATTAACCTGTGAAAAATTGGATAGTGAAAAGAGTAATTAATCATGCACATAAATATTTGACAGCTTTCTTTAATTTTGCATACCGATATATTGTTGTTTGCCAAAGATATTACTGACGTATTAGGAATTTTGGACATGGTGTACTGATTATTGTTTTTCACAATCATATGACTGGGAGAGCCCGAATTCGCTTCAGCAGTTAAATTGCTAGGTTCTCTCACAGCCACCGATTTTATTAGTTGACAATCTCTTTGTGGCTGCCTCACTTGAGAGATAGTTGGCTGTGGCTGCCTAACTTGCTGGACAATTGGCTGTGACTGCCTAACTTGCTGGACAATTGGCTGTGGCTGCCTAACTTGCTGGACAATTGGCTGTGGCTGCCTAACTTGCTGGACAATTGGCTGTGGCTGCCTAACTTGATGGACAATTGGCTGTGATTGCCTAACTTGATGGACAGTTGGCTGTGGCTCCCTAACTTCATGAACAATTGGCTGTGGCTGTTTAACTTCATGAACAATTGGCTGTGGCTGTTTAACTTGATTGGCAATTGGCTTTGGCTCCTTGAATGGATCGACAACTGGCTGTGGCTGCCTAACTTGGTGGGATATTTCAGTAGACTTTATCCGAATTTGAATTTCGGTTTCACGCTTATTACCGATTGGCTCTTCGTCGGATAAGTCTCTATCCAAATCCAAAAATTTTTCATATTCTTCAGTGAGTTCTTGTGAACCATACAGCCTATCATGCTCTTCTCCACTCATGGTTAGCACACGTAACACATCCTCTTTCAAACTTCTTAATTCAGTTCTAGATTCTTCAATCCAACTATGACAGTCAATTGGAGGCTGCTGTTGCTTTTGTTGTTCATCAATTATTTGTGGCACAGCCAAACTGTCGCCAGACCAAGAGGGGGGACTTGGGACTACAGGAACTTCCCCCAAATATCCTCGAACCCAACATCGGTTCCGACCTACCTCTCGTACTATGTCACAATTAGACTCTAAGTCATCTTCATTATATGTGATCTTAATAGTGCTCCCATTTTCAATTCGCAAATGCTCCAATTGCTCTTTCAATTCAGTTTTAACTGAGCTGGCGTTGTTAAGTTTCATATAATCACTTCTTGGGGATGAGAATGTGGCTAAAAAAGTAAAAATAGATTATTTAATGTATAATTAATGAATTACTGGTGGATTAGCTGTAATTAAGTACATTTGTAAGGGGGTTCAATAGGATTTGGCCTCTGTGGGGGAAGTTGACAATTCCCATTTGCATCTTCTCTATGCATAGAATTTGCTGGTTCTGATCTTTCAGAGTATAAATCATGATTTACAGGTTTCATCTTTGGCTGTGAATGTTTTCACTGAATTATCTCTATTGGGCGCTTCAGCGTCAGTTCGGTGCGATGTGTAAAAGATGGTTTGAGAGAGATTTCGATTTTTAAAGATTTTGAAAGAGAGTTTGATTGTTGGTTGTTAAAAAAATATATTGAATTGGGCGAGCCGAATTGGAAGACTGTTGACTGGTGTGATTCTAAAGTTGTAGTGAATTGTGTGAATTGTCATCCAGCGTTTGTTTAGATGTAAGCTACAACATTGTTAGCATTAGTGTTGCCCTAGTGATAGCTGGGGTGAATTTTTGCATGAATTTTTGCTTCTAAGTAGGAATTAACATCCGAATTTGATTAAAATAAATTTGATAAAAATGTCACAAGACCAGTTTTTATTGGAAAACTGCGTCGTTAAATTTTCTGAATGCATTGAAAAAGTATTATATGCAACAGTTTGGGGCTATGTGATCCCATTTTCGTCAGGAACTAAACACAAATTCAGTAGACTGGAGATTGTTTATTCGCTCTAATCAAAGCATAAAAGTAGTTTTAATTGGCGAAAAATATCACAATTTATTACTAGTTTAGTAATCATTCACTCATTCAGTTACTTGCCGCGTTATAGCTGCTTTATCATTACTATTAATTATCGCGCCTATATAAAAATCATTGCTTAACTTTCTTAGCCTTATTCTTTAAAATCATTGTAGTCTCTGTGAAATTTTTTATTGCAATATCCACAGCTGTGGGGTGCAACATTGGAAAGTACTTAATAACGTAAGGCCGCACACCGGAATAATCCTCGAAATTGAGCACTTCTCTAGTTTCCTTTGTAATGAAAACGACTTCAGTTCCCCGTATACAAATGCATTGAAAATCTGATCCATCATCTTTGATATCCAAATAGCGGAAGAGGTACAGACCGTGGTGTAAAAATGTAGATGTCGTATCCGAATATACTTCTGAAATTGCATCTGTCATTTCAGAGAAAACTTTGGGTTTCAAGGTGATTGTGTAATTTTGTGGGCAAATTCTATCCTTGTGTATCTAACCACATCATGAAGAATAAGCATCGGGTTAATTCGTCTGTATGGAGAAAAGTAATACTAATATAAAGAGATTTAGATAGTGTTATTTTACTTACTGGTCCTAGAATGCAATCCCCAAGTTCATGAACACGTTCCAAAATGCCGTCAGACTTGAGGTGATAGTAAAAATCAAAACCTCCGGCTCGAGAACGGTATGGCAGCTCTTCTAAACAAATGGGCTCATGTAAAGGGATGCCACAACCTAAGTCCACCAAATATGTGCGATCCCCATCGTATTTTCCCTTGAGGGCGTGAGAGGGGATTTTCAGAGTGAAGATGCAATGACTTTCAGCAATTTTGGTTCGGACAAAAGACCCAGACACGAGAGCTGTATCATAGCCAATTGATTCCAGCTGATATTTCATGAACACATTGAGATGGCCACATAGACCCCCAACTCCATCAAAGTTGCTCGTTAACATGTCACTGAGTTTTGCTATACGTCTATGGTGTATATCGAATTGGCCAAATTGGATGACATTCTAGTAGAATATATTATCTTAAGATTTGTGTTTTACAAAAAGTTGAATGAATTGGACTAGTCACTATTGTGTTGTTGATTTGTTACTTGAAATGGAAGCCGAATCACATATGCCTTTATGATTTTCTTTAGAAACTCCAAACGGTCTTCTAAAAATGGGGTTTTCACGTTAGCTATTTTCAAGACGTTTTTGAAAAACATTGCGAGCTTCTTTTATGCAATAATAAAACTACAATAACACTTAAAAAATTGAACCGCCTTATTTTTAGTACAACATCTTTGCTTACACTAATTATGAATGTTTATAAGTAAAAAAATAATGAATAATTTTCAGTATTGATAATAATAACAATAACTAACTTCAGAACATGAAAATAAAATGTACGCGTAGTACAGTACTATAGTGTGTGTGTTTTTAGGTATGAATCGGAACTGAATGCTGGAGAATTAAGTAAATGTCCGATACATAAGATGAGCACAGCTGAGGAGCTGACTAGCTGACCCTGAAATGTTGTTATGCCCCACTCAGCAAATCCATGCTACTGACTGGATACATACAAAAACATTTAATAGGGGTATGCATGCACAATCCAGACCTCAGTCAGATGATGGCCAATCGCCAATCTCTAATAAGTTTAATGAAGATGTAAATCGAAAGAAAGTGAAAGAAAAAACCATTAGCTTGTATACAATCATGTCCATGTGTATAAATGCATACTGTCAACAGCTAAAGCTAAAGTCCAAAAGTAAATCAGCATGGATTTATTCATTTTTATATAATGGAAGAAGCAAAATAATTTAAATGTGTATAACAAGTGTTTGCAGTGTTATATGCATAATGCTCAACTTGAATAAAACAGTACTAAATGATTGGGTTCAGCAATTCAGCATGCTCTGTCCATTGAGATCCTAGCCATTTGGATGGCACTTTCTCGCTCTGCAGCACCACCAATGAATCCAGAACTGTGAACAAACATAGCGGTCGGGATATTAGAAACTTCCTGTAGCTCTTTGTCACGGAGTCCTCTCCATTCTTGCCGCAAAGGTAGTCTAAGAAAACAAAACTTCAAATTAAATGCAGGCCATAATCGTTTTTTAACAGCAGAATTAGTACATTATAGTAAGAAATCCAAGAATTTTTCACATGTTTCTTGTTTCTGATTAATGTGAAATACCAACTAGACTTTGACTTTATACGGCCAAAATTACTGAGGAACCCTATTTAAGATGACCTCTACAACATGTCTGACATAATATTTGTATTTAAGCTTATCAGCTAATACTTATTGCTTTCAGAGTGTGTGGAAAAAAGTAGAGAGAAAGGAATTTTTACCTCAGTGTAAAAGAATCCGGTGTAATCGACATTCCCTGAACTCTCCAAGATCCTTTTTGGTCTGGAAAAATTGCGAACTTGATTGGAGTTTCAATGCCCATTTCAGTTTCCAGCTTAGCCAAGTGTTCTTTCCATGGGCAGCCACTTTGGGGAAACTCTATTATCTCTCCACTGCTGTCAACCTAACATTTCACGCACACAATGAAGATATGATTTGATTTTTCTACTTGCAATTTTCCAAATTAGAATACAAATGAACTAACCTCAAACCGTGTATCGACGGCAGTTTTTACGACACTGTATGCTTCCCACCAGTCTGAAGCATAGAAGTGTACAAGTTCAATGAATTCAGAACCCACGAGTTGCAACGCTTTTTGAAATTGTGATCCTTCATCTGGATGAGGGTCTCTCCAACTTGGATTCAAGCGTGCGACTCTTCTACTGATCGCTGTGTTTATTATGTACCTTAAATCAACAAAAATAAATAAACCAGAATAAAAAATCAGAAGACTTTTGTCCAATAAATATACCAATCGCCTATCATGGCAAAGAACATACTTCATTGGATATTCATTCAAGCTCACTCCATTATCCACAGCGTCAATTTCTTCAACAAAATTCTGGTATAATTTATCATAGAGTTGTGTAACTACTTCATCATTCTTATTTTTCGTCAAAATTTGCGCTAAAACTTCCTCTCCGAAGTGAACATAAATTAGACCTGCGCTGCTCAGCTTTGTTGTCCACGGCTTGTCAGGTTTGATGGAATTAAATGTCTCTTCAAACGATCTATGTTAAACAAATACAAATATCAGTCAAGGTTCATGCACTTGCACTACCATCCTTAATCCTTGCATTGAAGTTTATATAATAAAACTCCTAACAGCTGAAAACCGGCGTACCTTTGATGATGATCAAACCGTTTCCGTTTCAAATCATAGACTCCCCCCACATCCACAACAATATCACAAGTGTCCAAGATTTCAGAATCTCTCGTTCTATTTTGATTAAAGTAGCACTTGAAATTAGCAGCAGTATTCAATAAATCTTCATTAAACAATTCATGCTAAAAATCGAATCTATTACATCCTATTAATATTAACGATACCTGATAATTTGCGCATCGCTGTATTCAGGCAGCAAACGCAACATGACACATGCCAAAACCTCGTCACAATGAAATGCACCATCATGAGTGCCAATAGTTTTAACAGAACCAGTGGAGCTACAACGGCGATTACGGACCCCACGAGTGTTAACGTTTATCATTTTGAAAGTAGATGCAGTCCTAAAAACTTGGTAATCAACTCGGAAACCCGGACGAGAGGTTAAAAGGGGTGAATTTCTGAAAAAACTGTCAATTGGGGACCATTCATTAAAACATGTGATGTACTGAATGAATACACCATGATTTGTCGAAGCAAAAAAAGTAATACACAAGAAGAAGAATTTAATTTACCAGCCTAAACAACTGCTGGCCAATATCCTCATCCGGTTCTGTGATGTTTCGGATCTTATGTTATTGAACCTGCAGGGCTTATAACTATTTTGAAATCGGCACAACGCAAATAATTAAATGTTTAGTGACACACTGTAAGGATTCCACATCTGTAACTGTAACTCTGTAACTAACTAGTTTTTTTTACGTTCAAATAATTATTTGCCTGCTCAACTCAACACCATTCATCCCACGCGAATTCGCTAGGCAGCATGAAACTGCCGCCTTTAGGCAATCACCAAATCTATGATCCTTATAGTACAAAAATACAACTCATTTTCGTTTCTGCCAAACGGCGTTGAAACTTGCCAAACTGCATACATACAATGGATGGGAAATCAGTATATACGCATGTGAGGGTTGGTAGATAAAGAATAATAATAAAAAGGATACTTGACCACTGACCCTGTGTCTGGACTGGATCAAAAAATTCCATTCCCTGTGGCGTTATTAGTTAAAACTAAAAGACTATGGTGCTAACGATAAATGTATTGTGATGAAATTTTTTTAACTTTCACATCCCTTATGCATTTTTTCTTTTTCGTTTTACTATCAATACATAATCTAGAAGAAGATTCCTTTCTATTCTTTACTTGTTTTCCTTCCTACTTCTCATTCTTACTTATCATCCATTCCTTAAGACCACTGGACTGGAGTTCTTTGAGTTTAAGAGCGTGAAATTTTTTTTACACCTGACGAAGGTCTAAAAATGACTAAAAATTTGTGCTCTCTTAACTATCATCAAAGCATACTTGGAATTTTTTGATCCAGGCACGAGGTGAGTGGACAATTTTCCTTTTTATTATCCTGTATAAAATGGATTGATTAGTTTCACAGACCTCTTCTACTCTACACTCGTAGAAGAAATTTGAAGGTCTTTGAAGTTAAGCTTGCAAATATTGTCCTAATTATTTTTAAAACTGCCAAAATTATATTCACCTCCGTTTGTCGATTCTTATTTTATTTTGAATATTCTTATCTTGAAATATTCTGTTAATTAATTATGCATGGAAGTACAGGTTTTCTGGTTCTGATATTGTTCGTACACATATGTATACCCCCGAATATGAAATATTTATGCTTCAAAAATTATATCTAAAACAAGAAACAAATATTTATTATTGTAACGCATACGCATCTTAAAAAATCATTTCCTATAAAAGTGATGATTATTGTGCTGACAATTTTTTTTCTTTTGGAATAAATCCTAGAGTTTTGGCCAGATTTTGAACTAAATCCGCCTTTTCATGTTCTGGCATGAAACAGGACCGTGCTGCATTAAATGACTGAAAGAAAGCATTACGAAAATTATCCACCAACACCAATGCATATATAAAGTAAACATTTAATGATTGGCTAGTAATTATACCCCTCTGACAAAATGGGATTCACATAGCCCCCAGTTGGACAGCAATCTGAACTCATCATCAATTTTCGTTCCAGTCACTGTTGGGTCATCCGTATTAATGGACACGTTAAAGTCGTCTTGGAAAAATCTGTTTTTCAAAAGCGGATCGATGATCGATGTGAATACAGATGCATGAAATAAATGAGTATACTAATGGATCAAGTGGTCAAACCGGACTACTGGATGAGGTAATTCAAATGGAGATACCGCTCCAGTCAACAATGATGACCATGGGCAGCATTCTAGATGAATATGCTCATGTCTGATACGTTTGTAAATTTCCGGATCTTTGGCAATCGCATATCCATGTCCGATTCTCTCTGCCTTTAATATATCTAATGCATTGACCACTTGCATAGCTGGACCTGACTCTCCAGCATGCACGGTACGGTGGATTCCAAGTTCTGCTGACTTCTTAAACAATGCTACAGCCTCCTCTCCAAGCATATGGGATTCTATGAGCAAAATGAACAAAACGTTAGTCTAGTCGATCGTATTATTCGCTATCCGATTAGTGTACATTATTCGAGAGTTGACCTTAGGACCAATTTGAGTCATTAATTAGTACCTCTACCTCATTCAAGCACTAGTTGTACAGTTTGCAAATAAAACAGCAGATTTACGCTGCTGGCTGAATATACAGTTCTATAGTTGCACGGTTAGGTTTTTGTAAGAGCGAAAGGTGGAGCGTTGTTTCCGCATATTAAACTTCGGCTTGCGCGACATTTAGTTTGAAATATAATACCTGTCAAAGCTCGAAGCTGTAGAAACTGCATGGATTTTATGCTTATCGAAGAAAAATATTATACTTCATGCCAGGACTTTTTGTAGAAATATTTCTAACAATCCCTTAGGCACTCGTATAGTTCCAATTTTACACTCGATTATCCTACCAAGAAACCCCTACATGAATTTCAAACACTTTATAATTCAAGGGTACAATTATCCTGCCTAGAAAATTAAGTATGCGTCGGCTTAACGAGGTCAAGGATCATTTTGTAAAATTTCGAATATTACTTCACGCACCACAAGCAGTTGCAGGCAACGCAGCAATATCAATTCCCACCAATCGACCCTCATGGAAATTGGTGTCAACAGCCAGTTCTAATGTTTCGTCATACCAAGATGGAGGATAGCCCCGAATACAAGTGGCAATCAGATTGACATTGGTCTTGAAATCCTTTTGTCCTTGCTTGAGCCCTTTGATTAGCGCTCCTGTAACATCCCAAACCCACTTTTTCACCAAGCATTCATCTACTACTACACCCTAAAAAAGAGTATTACAATCAAAGTTGAATCAGTAAGATATAAGCAAATTATCTCATGTACAGAAACACTAAGTATCACCTCTGGAGGATGGGCCAACTCATTCGGAATAATAATGTGAGGACAGTAGCGGGCTTCGCTGTAAATGATCCCAGCACGGGAACAATCTTCCACAAATTCATATGCAACCCTTTCAATGGCTTGTAAATCTCCTCTGAAACAAACGAGAAGAATAACATGTTTGGAATGTCAAAAATGTGGACATTATAAAATGGGATGCTGTTCAGTTACTTTATGCAGCCCAAAATCAAATCAAATCGTTGCAAAAACTCTCCCAAATCTTTAGGTTCTTTCACAACCAAGTAATCTTTGAGCTCTTCAAAAGTCCCTCGGCCTGGTAATTGAATTTTCTTCTCTCTAAAAAAATAATTTTTGTTATTTAGTTGCATGAAACACGTTATAGCAGTTCTATTTATTCCCTGAATATGAATTGCATACTAACTTGCACAATTCCCAAATTGTTTCATGTCTTATCGACCCATCCAAATGAACATGTAATTCTACCTGATAATACAAAACAGATCATTTTGAAACTTTATACATTGAACTCCAATAATGATATCTTAATCGTTGACACGATGCAATATTTAAGTGCGTACCACCGGCGCATTGTATAACTTACTCTGGTGAGCGGCCTAATATCAGAATATGGCGTGTCTTTCGTACGATTCCTCCGGACGCTAATCATTATGAAAGGTGAGCGTGTCTATATATAAGTCCTCAAAGCAAATTACTTGCTGATACTGAATTAAATGTTAATAATATGTTTGTTTTAACAAATAGCTATGGATAAATAATTATAAAAATATATAGTGACAGTTGTTGCCTCTTAGGAACTTTTGCATATACTGTGATAGTAGCAGCTGGCTGTTCACCAAGCTCATGGCCTTGAAATTAAATTTGACTGGACAACATAGCTTATGCTGTTGATAAGAAATCAGCTATAACCTCCATGGTGCTGTGGATGCGGCAGAGTGTAAACAATAGGTAAATAACGGCATTCAGTTTCAGGTTTTCATGATAGCATGCATGCATGATAAGTTTGACAGATTTATAGCCCATGGATTTATAAATATCGCCTTGTCCAACCCATAGTATGGCTTTTTAGAGTAAGTGTAAACGTAATTGCCGAAAGTTAAACGGTTGTGGTACTAAGTGGTTGAGTAAATATGCTTTGTAAATAATCAAAATGAAATAGAGATGCCAAATTCTGAAATAAGTTTGGTGACTTAAAAAAATAAGCATATAATTAGGTTTCTCAAAAAATTTTATTCATGTTAAAATCATGTATTAATTAAGAAATATCATGTTAAGCGTGTGAAAGTTACTATCTTTCGTTTGTTTCCGTATCACAATTAAAGCATAAGTTTCGAGTTTAAAAAATGCTGATAAATCACAAAGTTTCTTGGTTTTGTATTGTCAAGTTGGATATCCATGAGATGAAAAATAATTTTTACTAAAAAATCACAATAAGACGGAGTAATAACCTGTCATAGTATACCAATTTTACAATATAATGTGAATATATTTCTACTTGTTTGAAAATTTTACAGCAACATGATTATCAGCCTGATTAAAATTGCAATTTCAATAGGCCGTCCCAAATAAATGTAAGCATTTTGTAGTTTACCTTCCAAAAAATTTATACGATAAAATACATAGTCAAATTTACAAAATCCTGCTAAACTAAAATCCTAATACCATGCTGTCGTTTTCAGGTTTTTCGCGCATAATTGAAGGTATACGGTAAAATATTTACGTTTGATCGAAGAATGTCGCATATTCGTCCAAGTTTGAGTCGAAATACGTCGATTTAATGAATTTAGTCTAATATTAGACGTCTTACTATTGGCCTGCTGGTCTAGAGCTATCTTTAGGTTTATAAAATTTACCCGTAAATTCTGGACAACACTCGTATTTAATACATTCGCATCTCTGCAGCTCAGAATTTATCCATTTCTTGCAGGTAGGTTTTAAACACACTGGACATTTGTTTTGTTTGTTGATTTTTGGTGTCACTGTAAGCCAACAAGCACAGTTTCTGTGGCCTTTCTTACAATTGCAAACGTTTCTTCGTGGAGCTCTAGAAAAAATGTAGCCGGGTTGCTGAGCTAATTGTAATTTGCACAATTTTCTTTCGTCAATTGCACGGAAGGAGGCAAGCAACATTGATGTAAGTATTCCACTTTCCTTCACCTTAATCATCTCTGTGTGAGTCATTAACGGGAATCGGATTTTGTAGACTGCAACGCCAATCACCTCCTTTAAAGTGCAGCCTTGCATTGTATTGACTTTCTGATAGTTGCACCATCTATAAAAATAAAAAAATCATACAGTATCCCTGACGCAGTTATGCAACGGGGAGCGAATTAATTAAAATAAGTATGACCACAATTAGTAAAAAGAATACGTTCAAACACATAACAAAAGTCGCATCTACACCATATACAAGTTTTGTTTAGTCTGTGGGAGCAGAAAAGTTAAAAGTTGTGTATCAACTATGATTGCAAACTAATGTCCTGCGCGCGCATGCGCGTGAAAAAAGGACGCTTTTTTCATCTTTTTGTAACCTACTCAAATCATTCCAATGCTAATGCAGCATTACATGTGCCCAAACTCATCTATTCACTCTTTCATTACTACCAATTAATTGGAATAACAATTGATACAATATCTTGCTAGTGACAATTTAGTAGACTGTTTCAATTAATTGTATATGCGGTATGTAATACATAGAGCTACGAAACCAACTGAATCGTGAATTAAATTAACTTACGCGAGAATAGTTTCGAATAGAGTGTATTCCCGAATAGTTAGGCGACCATTTTCCAAAAGGTCGCATAAAGTTCCCCAACTTGACATTACAAAGTTTTTAATATCCAAACGCAAACATTGTTCAGTTCTCACTTGGATGACAGTCCAGCATTTTGCTTTCAAAGCTGGTAACTCGTACAGCTCATTGAATCTAAGAACAAGGAATACATTCTCCGGTGCCACTTTTTTCAATATAAACTTTAGAACAAGTTCTTTAAGGTTGTGAAGAATATATTTGTCCAGAGCTTTGTAAGCTTCTAAGGCTAAAGTCATCGGGACATCACAATTCAAAATTTTCGCAACCGAAGCTCGGTCGTTATGGTAGATCAACTAAAAATGAAGCAAAAGAATTTAAATTCCTAAGTTGCAAATTAACTGTGTTACGGAAACTTAATTTATGTACACGTATTGGTCTTTTTTTGTTCATGGGTTGTACATACCTTTAAAATCATCTCAAATGCTTTGGGAGAAATGTCTGTAATGCGGATTACATCACATGGTGTGAAAAATGTTTTGGAAAACATTGGTATAAACGCACCTGCTCGTTTCTGCAAAATTTCTGAGTGAGCGTATATCTTTAAAGTTTCTATTAAGAAACAGACATCTGTATCCAGTTGTGGCTCGTAATAAAAATAGTGATTGGCAATCGGTAAAAACCCATGATTAATATTTTTACGGATATTATTCAAGCGGCTGGAAATACATCCAGTTGAAGATGAAAGTCGTTTTCCTAAAAAAGTTTAACATTTCCAAAAGTCTCATCCATCCTTTTCCCCAATAAGTAGTAGCCAGTGTTTAGTATGCAATTACAACTAAAACTTACGCTTTGGGTTCATTGTCCCGTGAATATCTGATGAATTTGTTCTCTTCATAATGGGTACTCTCACCAAATTACTAGAGCTAGATGATATTGGCATCTTTAGGCCTTAGACAATTGACACTGGGCACTTTCAAAATAGTTTCGGACAAAGATGAATCTTGACTGTCTGACACTGTAGACTATTTTTTAGATTAATGATTGAGAAATCTAAATCTAACTGAATGCGGCAGAGGCAAAGGAAACTATGTATAGAGGGATGCTTCAAAAATACTTTGTGTTCTTAACATTTTTGGATCATCTATGCAAACTTTTTACACTGCTATAATTTATGTGCATGCAAATTTTTTAAACTAACAAGAAGCAATTGTTGGTACAAAAAACGTTTACGTCACTATAATACATAAGATTGTGTCTGCAAGTAAATTGGTCCATGTCTATTCATGTAAATTTCAAATGCACAAAGGGAGTGCTAATTTATTATCAATAATATAACAGAAGCAATGTCATTTACAAGCTTTGCTGGTGCATTCACTTTTATTAAAATTATCGACTCACTATAAAAACCTAATGTACACTTGTGTTTACCATTGCTATACATAAAAAGCCAATAAATGTAAATTGACCGCTGCATTGTAAACACATCGACCATTAGGATTTTTTGGTCGCATTGAATCTCATATGCATACCATTCACATAAGATGTAGCAGTTAATCTAGAGTAATTTTTAGTATACAATATTAATTATACTTTGTTTGTAGGTACTGTCCTGCTTCAATCACATTGATGAACAGCGACTTGACTTTCAAAGTAATTATAACATAACTTACTGGGATCAGTGGGATTAAAATCCTCACACTGGTAGCCCTTTACATTTAGTTTAAGCTATTTAAGTCTAAATACTTGTTCACAGTAGCACTAACACCCTAAAAAAAACAGGTAAAAGTGAGCATCCGTAATGACTATCCATGGTTAATTTTCAGGCTCTTCCGTCGTAGAAAAAGTCATTTTCTTTCCGTACTAGTACCCGAATCTAGTCCTCCATTCATTGGTAATCCAGCAGATCTACATCGCACCAATCTTTCGCTTTCCATCTAAACATAAAAAAAACATCCTGTTGATAGAGTCTTCTATAGTCTCACAGTGCCCCATATCCCTATACTTATTGATAGTCTAGTAGGCTCACTAGCAAAACTAGGTTAAATTTTTATTAAATTGGGCGAAATGAGAGAAAAACTGGTATTCCGTAGTGTCAAACTGTACAATACAGTAAAATAACTTGAGAAAGGCGCACTATCTTTATTAGATTGGAACATGATGAAGGCGAATTGAGCCAAAAACTTACGGATATGAGCCGTTGTATGTGACTCAAAGTATGGATGCTCGATTTACAATGACTGGACTCAAGCTGCAAAGACTCGGAAACGGAAGGATTTATAAAAGCCTCTGTCCCTCCTCGTTTGCCCCATCCAGGGGAGAAATTCACCTGTGCATTACAAAGGCCGAAGAACAGAACCATAAAAATGCATAGCAAAGTCTTCCCTGATCCCATCGTCTTCATGTCTAGTTAGTTAGTCAACAAGTTGGAGTTTGACAACAAATGTATGGAAGAAGCAAAATACTTGGTGAGAAATAAAACGTACAGCTCAAAACGGACGACTTTGAAAAAAGAAAGGAATGAGAGAAAATAGACAGCAGGTGAGCAAGTGAAGGGAAGTAAAAAGCAACAGCTCTATTTATATGTTTCCCTGTGTCTGAAATGTCAAGCGATCCAGGCGCTCGGTCTTACATGAGCGAGTGAGTGGATTTTTTTACGTCTTAAAGAGGAAATGCAAACAATCTTGGAGAAAGCCAGTGACCCATACGGGATTTACTAGCGTGGCCGTTATCCTTGAGCTCCTCTTCTCCTTCTTTTCTCATCACCTTAGTAATAAGGCAATCTATAGGAAGGAACCAAGTGGTCGAAGAATCCATAAAATCCTATATAATCTGTCTACTCATTTAATCATGATCATCATGATATACTGACACCGCGAAGTGTATCAAATCCTGTAGGATGGGAGTCGAGTATTTCTTAAGAAAATGCAAACACTCGTGACACTAACGAGTTAGTTAATTGGATAGGAAGGAAGTACTCTATTCTCAAAACTCAAACGGACGTCGAATACACACAAATGCATGTCCCATAGCATTGCATTCCCTCCGTTTCAATTCTGCTCGGACTCGGACTATAAGTACATTTATGTCAATTGCTTGTCTTCAGTTGGATATTACAGTATTACAGTAATGAAAATGAAATTATATAAAACAGCCCATTAGGTGCTAGTCATTATTATTTGTGCATTAAGGTAATGTTTCGTATATTTAATGCAGTAATATTATAGCAATTGTATATGTTATTAATAGTTCGGAATAAAGCAATCTGGCCTACATTCTGTGAACCATTTCCACCCCCATGCGAGGCCGTCGCCAGAAGATTAGTCAAGTATAGAATATAATGGTGCGAATGGTGCCTCAGAAAGTATTAGAATTGCTTTTTTATTATTCTCCATTTTGACTTTAATCTAACATGGGTCATTAACTACAAGGAAGAATAGGAATTTTATCTATGATTTAAGGTTTTCTCAAATACTGGAAAAGAAATTGCATTTTTCTGGCTGTGTGGGCAGATTTTGTATGTAAAAATAGTTCAACGAGTGAGGAATTTGGAAACACAGATTTTTAGATTATGTGGTTTAAAGCTCCGCATTACAAAGCTTCATTCTTTGTGCGTAAAAGGTAGACAAATTGATAAATTGCTTTCCATTTTGGGTCAACATTTGTAAGTAATTCTGAAAATATGCACCACCTAACAATGCATGTCCACAATCTGTTGATGAGTAATTTTCTTGAAAATGCGTAGAAAGCCTGCCTTACACCCTTCAGTATATACATCTAAAATATATATTTATTTGATGCTCAATATTTTTTGAGTTGCAGTGGAACAAAGAATCCCGAAAAATTGGGCTCAACCTGAGACCCAAATTTTGATATTTTACACGGATAATTGCACGTAAAAATTCAGTGAAGACAAGGTAGACCTTAAACATTTTTTTTCGTTTTACTTCTTATTAATTTTTTGTCACATATTTTGCTATTTTAGGCCTCAATGGCCGAATTGGGTAGCAATATTATGGAGGTGTAACTATAGAAGGACAAAGATTTTGTTTTCAGGAAAATTCCTCGCAAACACATTGTGGGCATGCATTGTGAGAAAAAATTTATTTTTGGAAGTGAATCGGGTCCATCCATCACCATACACCGTTGAAGACGTATAGATACACAGTTCCAATTTCCAATGTGATAAATGCGATGCTAGAAACATTTACAGCGTGACGATTGTTTTCTCTGTATCCACTTTTACTTTGGGACTAGATAAATGCTTCCAAATATGGAAAAGCTTAAGTTTTTCAACGAAACATAATAGTCAACTGACATTGGAATTAAAAATGCTTCCTTGACACAACATTATTCAATGTCATAAAAATCAAATCTCGGTTTAGTTAGACGAACGAATGAAGTAGGAAAATATAAAACAGAAAAAATTAATTAAAGTTTGGCTAAAGTGCAATTTCTTGTACTTCCATATCCCATTGTTTACTAAAAAAACCTAAACAAATAATACCTTGAGAGTTCAACAAACATGGACCATAATAAAAAATTCATGATGCAAGTAAAAAAAGTCTTGCAGAAATTTTACACGGCTATTCAAGATGGGGACAACTGTATTATGTTTAGGTTAGTTTATATTTTTATTAAAAAAATGTTTTTTTTTTGTATTACTTACTGGTATATTCCTAGCCGGACTGCCAGCGTAATAATTAAATGCAAGAATTATCTAAATAAGCATAGGAAACTTTTAACAGGCTTGTAGAATCGATTAAGTTTGCCTTTACTGTTTGATGACTCACAACAAGAAATTCAATCAGTTCAGTTCATAAATCCGCTGGGCAGCCATGTTTTATATTTTATCACGAATCCCTGGCAAGTCTGACGCTGTCATAAGGGAGCTAAAAGGGCGGGAGTAATAGCAAATGAGATAAGATGAGCAACACAGTTGAGGTTTTCACATTTGACCAGTGATGTAAGTTAACTCCGCTAATTATTAACTTATTGCTTTAGTAAAGTTATTGTTTTTCCCAAAACTTTTGAGATCTTCTTTGTTTTGCTCGAAACTCAATGCATAGTTGTGTATGCAAATGTGTTCTGTGCGACAAAATTTCTAATTCTGTTTAAAAATGTACAGAAAACCAACTTAACTAGACTGAAATCAACTAGAAGACTCAACCACTATTCGTTATGGGGAAATCAGTGCTGTTTATTTGTCTTGGTAGGTTAAGTTTAGGTATAAAACGATAGAGTTCATTAATCAGACGACTTTGTATTAATACTATTATCTGATTGTGTTTTTCAGGAAATATTTGCCGGTCTCCTATAGCCGAAGCTGTGTTTCTTCATCTGCTGAAAGCAAAAGGACAGGAGCAAGATTGGACAGTTGATTCTGCCGCAATTGGCTCCTGGCATGTCGGAGGGGATCCAGATTCACGAGCTATGAAAGTTCTCAAATCTAAAGGGGTCGAGTATGATCATACAGTTAGACAGGTGACTTTATCAAGACTTCAAATATATTTAGGGCTATCAATGATAGGAGACTTCGTATGTACTGTTACTCGACGTGCTGGTTGCATTTATGTTTTAGATGAATTCTGAGGACTTCAGTAGGTTTGACTACATATTTGGGATGGACCATGAAAATATTAAAGCAATAAAAGGAATGGCTCCTAAGAACTATAAAGGCTCTATTGAACTATTGGGCTCTTATGATCCTGCTGGAGATAAAATTATTCGAGATCCTTATTACGTAAGTTTAATCTTTTGTTTTGAATGTCTGCGTTGTGCAATGACACTTATAACAGTGCCAGTTGTTTCTTTAGGATAACGATGACAGAGGATTCTATAAATGCTACGACCAGTGTTTCAGAAGCTGTGAAACATTCCTGGAAAAGATGAATTCATGATAATAGCCTTGCTCAGCTATTCAATAAGATTATTCCAAAAAACTAAGCTATTTTAATTTTACTAATTAAAGTTTTATCGGCCAATTCAGTTTTTGGTTTGGTATGAAAACTAGGATTATAACGGGATAATTTCAATTATAGTAGAATAACTGTCGTCAAAAAATTCAAATATTTTCTTTCAATTTCTGAGGGATGGCCTACAAAAGTAAAATATTCCGCATTGTACATTTGCTCAGCAAAATAAACAGTTTACTTGTGATATTTTATGCACACTCTTTATGATGTTAGATCTGTCTCCGCGAACTGCTCAAACATAGAAAACCGCATTATTAAACTGATCCCATGAATCAGCTGTGCATCGCAATGCATTTAAGACGAACATGAAATAAGCTTATAATAAATAATATGGTTGCGCTTTTATAATTGCTGACTCACATTATTGCCACTTTTATCGTTGTACCCATTATTGTTGTATTTGTTTTCATTGCAATTACTTATTTATGCTTGCGTGTTTTTAGCTCTTCGGTGAATTGGGTGGCCCTTAAAAGGGCCGGTTTTGACTCAAAATATAAAACACCATGTGACTAGTCTACAAATTCTATGTTACACACAATTCCCTTCAAGAAATCCATCATTTCTCGATTAGGATAGTCCAAAACCACGGTCAAAATTTTTTGTTCTAAACACTTTCGCTTTTTACTTGTTATAGCAGTTCAAACTTTAAAACCAACAACAAGTAGTACAGCATAAATAATATTTGCATAAATAACATATGGACAATCTAAATATGTAATTTATGCATGCAATGAAAACAAATACAACAATAATGGGTACAACGATAAAAGTGGCAATAATGTGAGTCAGCAATGATAAAAGCGCAACCATATGAGTTCGCAACGAAACGAGTGCCTCGAAATGAGAACAACGGTATGAGCGCAACGATCATTATGTCACTCCAATGAATTGAGTATGCTTTTTTAATATGAGTGGACCGAAACACATATAACGTAGTTATTACGCAATTCGTATTCATAGAATCTGCAGAAAATAAATACACATGTTGAAGTATACAGTATTAGCCTCCATTATGATTTAATCTCGGGACTCGTAATTGAACAAACGGGAGTTGTGGGTTTCTGAAAGCACTTTAATCAATTCTGCAAACAGTTATGGATTCAGGATAGAGCGTTTGCTCAATCAGCAGAGCTTATTACAAAACGAATGTATAAATCTGGAGAAATTGCTATGCATCAAAGAGCACAGGCAGACACAATTAGTTAGTATACCTGAATTAGTATACCTATATTGATTTTTCGTCAGTATCTCTATTACCATTTTGTCTGAATGAGATATTTTTTAGAAAACGATTATGGATTTTTCATGATTTTTTGGCTTGTTTAAGGATTTATGTTATAATAGTGTGCGGGTGGGACAAATTAGATCACCATGATCTCCATTATAAGATTTCTCCATTATATTCGTGTAGTAACTTAAAACGGTGTATTATCATGCAGCAAAATTAAACTTGCTGAACTCTCTATGTACCCTGAATATATTGATATGAATTTCATCTGAAGCACTACAGTATATGATTGAGAGCAAATACCCAGATTGTGCACACAGGCAAATGCTGAGGCTTTCTCTGATTGAAATCACTTTAGTGTATTATAACATCTAGAACAAACACACGTTTCACATAGAAACTGAAAGTGAATTCAAAGGTCCATTTGTATGGCATGGAGCAGACACAAACATGTACATTTTTTTTGTAGCTACCAAATCAAACTAAAAAGCCCACAACAAAACTTGGTTATTGTATCTCTCTTTGTTTACTCTGCTCGTATTCATTTGTTTTTGAGCCTGCATAAGTTTAGGGTAACTTGTTCTGATCGTTTGCCAAAAACGTGCAAGCTTATACATATATTCCAGAATGTGTGTACAACAATAAAAGTTTCTCATATCTAATCTGAATGAATTGTTTTTGTGTGTTTCAGGTAAGCTGACATTTTTGGATGCCTCGTTGATTTATTACACCCACCGAAACCTAGCACCAACTGTATGTGAGGTCAAGAATTAAATTTTCTCAAGTGTCACCGCAATGAAATATTTATAAAATACTCAACAAAAAAAAACCTTTCTGTACAACTTTCATACTCATCCAATTCTAAGCTGGCATCCTTTGTATACTGAAACACAAAAAGTGTGTATCTACCTTAATGCATTCTACTTGTTCAACTCTTGTTCTTTCACTGTTGACACTGTGCACACTCCATTTTGTTTTTCTGGCTTTCACCAACTTTGTTACAAGGCAGGCTACCATTATTGTTCCCTTGCGAGGAATTTTTCAAACCCCAGTATTTTGCCGTCACTTTTTACTGCGGTCGTTGCAGCTGCATTAACTCATTCGGTAGATGCATTATCTACACTTTCACCAGCTATATACGCAATCTTTTTTCTCTCTGTTGTGTCTACGCGTGCTGCTGCAAGTTGCATTCAAATTGTACAAGAACAAGATTTACGACACACACTTTGCATTCTGACTTTCAACTTGGGCATAGAACTTTTTCACTGCGGTATACACACGTAGTCCATATTATCTTGTGTCTAATCACACGAGTTTTTCCTCACTAATTACTCCCTTGTTTGGAGTAGGGTGACATTTGCCTAAGTATTCACGCAATTCATATTTATGAAGCGCGAGAAGGACATTAAAGGGGATCATAAACTTTAAAATAATGGATCACGTCCAACACATCTATCTCCATTGAACAAAGCCCATATTGTCTGTATATAAAGTGGGAGGCTCCACTTTTGATTTTCCTGTATAAATAATGGGTTACACACGGTTCCCGGGCAATTTATGCTCCCCAAATTATGTTAGTGTTGTGAATTTATATTGGAAAATGTTTTGTGCCAAAAATTATTCAACATCGGTTAGTTTTTGATCGAAAGTTAGCGATCAATTGTGACCTGGGAATCTTTCCCACACCATCACAATATGTGTCTTGCACAACCAAGGGGAGAAAATTGTATGCAAGTAAATGACACAATTTGAATACACGTCCAAGCCAAGCTTATTTTCAAAATCTTTGTTAGTTCAGCAGTAGTAGTGAGGTATAATGTGGATGCCATAAACTTTTGTCTCCTGGTGTGCTTTACCACATTAATAATCATGTGCCCCTGATATCGTATAGGGAGATACTGAGAGACCATTATTACTATTGTTGTGTAGACCAAACCCATGGATATCATATCTGTGGTAATTTTACAGTCAATAGACTAAACACATGCATTCTAGTTCCTCCAAGTTTGTTAGTTAGGAAGGGAAACTAATTTTCAAGAAATGTTTGTTTGCTTCCAACCAACTAACTAACTAGTAGCTAGTAATTGACCAGAAACAGGCAAAGTTAGTTGTATAGCCTATGGAAGACTAAACTAAGTAAGAAATATGGTTTCCATTTTTCGGATACAGCGTACGTACGTAAGAATGCGTAAAAAATAATGGAAACGTAGGAACCCAGCTTCCAGCCATTCATATGACTCTGTGGAATTGATAAAGAATTTTAACAAGCTCCCAATGTGTCAAGTAAAGCGCTTAATGGACCATGTAATGCATGTTTTAGAAAAAACTTTGGGTATGCTGCTGTGGGTCACATTTTGCTCACTTAATTTCCTTTCTTAATACTCTCGTTATTTTGTAGCAACACAAAAATAAACTCGCAACTCATCTGTGTTTTGTCATTTGCCGTAAAAGATGAGTTATCCCGTGGTAATTTTTTTACCGCTTTCAGTTTTGTTTCGTGCCTCAACGTAAGTGTGCAAAGGCTTTGGTTGCCACTATACGGGAATCGTAAAGCTTTTGAAACTCTTGACGACTGCCCCTGGTGAAGATATTAGTAGCTAGTAGCTCCGTGTCTCATGGAGGATTAGAATAATGCGTTGGCAAACAGTAAATGTCATTCACAAGAGAAATTAGTGGCTCAAGAAGAATTCAGGATGTGAAATGGAAACGCAGTAGTGAGCCTTTTGTACTTTTCAAAGGTTGGCATCCAACTTGAGCTCGAATAAATGAGTTCTGCTTGCTCAAAATCTCACTCTCTTTTCCATTATTTGTATTTACGTAAACCCAAAAAGGTGTAGGCATGACAAGTCTGGTTGAGCTAAAACTTTAGTCGACTTGAAGTATTTAAGTACCTTCAATCCTATCTTGTCCTGACTAAGTAACTAACTAACTAACTAACTTGACTAATGATATCGCCTTTTTGACGCTTGCATTCCAATATGCATAGATTGGGTAATGCATTCTGTGAAATGGTAATAGAATTCACTTTCATTTGTTTAATCCTGTATGTACAGAATAGATCAAACGTATTTTATTGAATTGACAAAAAAATTGAGTTCTAACACTCGCTCTTCCAGCTCATTATAATTTTTAATTTGGAAAAATTATGGGCACTCCAAAAATACTTATTTTTTGGCAGCCCATGATTTTCTCTAGTGTGAACAGATGACTCATGAATTTGTGACATGGAAAATTGTGTGTACCACTTGGTTTACATGGTCCATTACTATCCCTCTGGTTATATTTGTTTGTGTGTGCATTCTTGCGTAATCACATTTGGGGAAATTCACACGCCACCAAGGAGATAGCCATGTGCTTTTCTCTAAGGACAAATGTGTAGGAAATGGAGCGTTCCATCCCGAAATGCCAAAATGTTGATGACAACAGGGAGTACAGGCAGCCAACATTACTATGTGTGCACGCATTTGTTTAATATCTGTAGGGGTGCAGTTCGTCATTAACTTTGTACTTTGCACTGTACTACTGCTAACTAACTAAAACTAACTAGCTATAGCTATTCTATGCATGGCATAAGCGTGTATACTGAGC
>Ga0210040_10002671_pt1 | contig 24877 bp, 11 predicted proteins | sample CryGeyCG12114_NA_FD_185462 | JGI IMG/M metagenome (GOLD analysis project Ga0210040, IMG submission 185462) | Groundwater microbial communities from aquifer - Crystal Geyser CG19_WC_8/21/14_NA (SPAdes) (version 2) | ecosystem: Environmental > Aquatic > Deep subsurface > Groundwater | place: USA... | reverse complement strand
ATCGGGATGAAACTTGACATGTATGCATTGCTTGTTAGTAGTAACAGAATACATGAAAATTACTATCTCTGCCCTCCTAGTTATTTGTATATCCCAAAAATCTAGGTGTAAACTTTTTTTTCGGACACAGTGTATGTAAGGTAAGACGTTTTTTCTTGGTTCGTTACCGATGATGTACGCACCAAACCAAATAAGTTAGAAATCACTTCTATTTAATTTGTTGCCTAGCTCCTCATCCAAAATAGAAGGGATGACGTCCAGAAGATATAAATATATACTCCGACTCACTTGGTCCATGGTTGCTGGGAAATCATGTCTGTATGTGTAATTACCTCTGAAGGAGACTGTTGACAAATACTTGTCCCTGTATCTGGTCTCTACCTACACATTCTAAAAGTTAGTTCGAGTGGAATGGCAACTATGGCGTCTCATTACGTTCTATGGGCACAATTATTTTTTAAACAACTCTATGTCAGTGTTTTTAGACTTTCTCCATCCATTTTGTGTTCTTGTTTGTTTCACGCCTAGTTCAACGGCTTGAGCATTAGTAATTTGACACATTTGCTTATTTAATGTATTCGAAATAAACCTTGCGTGAGAACACCCGACGCGTGAAGCCCCTAGACTTTATGTAAATTCGCAACTACAGATTTCCAGAAATATTATCAAGTGGCGTTACACGCGCGTGCACTTAAGTGAGCTAATTGCTCCTCAAGTTCATATACAGGAATTGCGCAGACAATCTTTTAACAAAAATGTGAACTTTTCAGCTTTAAGAAACCTGAGTCGATCACAAAATGTTTGAAATGCATGTTTTACATAGTCTATACGTTTTGTGGAATTTAACATGAAAAATTAACTCGCGTCCAAAAAATGTGAACAAATTAACGCACAACAAGCCCCAGCATTTTTTCGCAGGAGGAAAACTCATGCGTAGGCAAAGGTAAAAGTAATAAAAGGTAAAGGTAAAAGGTATAAGTAATTTGACGTATTTTACGTGATTTTCTATGTTTTTTTACTCAGTCAGTCAGTCAGCCTGTTAGGACTGCAACGAGATATTTTGCATGTATAAATTAATTTGTGCTCAAAAAATATTTGAGTCACTGAATGGCATACAAGTGCGTTCTACCTTAATCCAATATTACGCAAACAATTTTTCCGAAGAATTTGCGTTTGTTATACATGCATGCATACGTATATAGGATACTTTTTCACACGTAGACTTGAATGATTTTATATGCCAGCTTAATTATGCAACTACCATACATGTTTTGCACACTTGACTAGTTTTAAGTAATCATCAAGTGTTATTCAACATTTTATATGGGACCAAAGAACACATTATGTAATCAACTTACATGAATGGGTTAGTTACTATTGGTATGCATTTTCAGAGAAACTGTTTTCAGTTCTCACAAATCAAGTTCACTATATTTTTTTCATGTAATAAATAGACAAAAACCACTACTTATTAGTGCAACGTATGGTTTTAAACCATAGGTGTCTTGATTGGATTGTAAAATAATATTTACAAAGTCTGATATCCAAGACATATTTCATCCAGTTTGTAGTGTAAACGTGTGAAGCCAACACTGAGAAAAACTGTGAAATTGGTTGGAAACTAATTTTGTGTGTAAAAATCAGCATTAAGGAAATGTGAGGAAAATTTTTTTACTTCTGAAGAAATTTTTGAAAATATAGAACTGTGTGCTGTGTGTATTTTAATTCCACAGAGATCAATTATAGTAACAGTTCTTTTGTAAAGGGCACAAAAATGATTTGTCAGAAAATGTTCAAAACCTATGAATTCCATCCCATTATGTTGAATCCACCAAAAATTGTCTTAAAAGCAAGTGCTTTTTTTTGCAAATGTTTGCACACATTTGCCAATTCGGTACAGATAGTCCACATAGAGACAAAAATACCGTTTGTACTGAAACAACCCATTATTATGACGAAAAGAGGAAAAACAATGGCAACATTGTACATAGTCACATGAAGCACATTTGTCTGACTGAATAATATGTTGTGTATATAAAAACTTGTCTTATACACAAGTTCCTATAGCTAGGTAGGGGCAAAAGCATATGTGTGCAACCCAACGCCTATATTGTATGTAAGCTACAAACTTACCACGTAAGAACAGTTTCTAGCTAACTGACTAACTAACTAACTAAGTATCCAAATCTAATTATCTTTTACGCGACCATAGTTAAGCAAACGAGCACACAAATAACACAGTAACGTGTAGTTGGTTACAAAAAAAGGAGTCCATACTATAACTAGAGTATATACAACATAGTCAGTTAGTAAGTTAGTATCCAACAACTAACTAGCCATTTTTTTATCCAAAGTGAACGGTGAAGGAATCACAATTTTTCTAGCAGCTCAGTGTGAATAAAAATTTTAACCACATTACAAGGATCACACACAAAAAGGGATCGCCATGACAATTACGTGAACTTGGACCTAATATTGTTTGCACAGGAGGAATGGTTCCAACAACTCAAAATTCAATTCACTTTTGACTTCACATTTCCGTTGGTAGGCTTCAAATATGATGAGTAGCCAGTCCTCTTGACACCCATTCTCAGTTTCACTTGCATTCCATGGTGAGGAGGATTTGTGGGATCCCTTATACGCCGCTCTAAAATGATGGGGGGACTCCCCGCCTGGGCTATTGGGATTTTCATCCTTCTGGGAATCCTCGTGGATTATTCGCTGGAAGCAAAGTTCAACATTTTTGGCCAACCGTATGACAAGCTGGATCAAAAGTATGGCTCCTTCACCAGCCAGATGAAGCTCGACAGTTTGGCTCAAGTGGAGAAAATGTTTTACTTTGCCTATGATAGTTACATGCAGTATGCCTTCCCACTGGATGAACTTGATCCCATTCACTGCACGGGCAGGGGTCCTGATCACGAGAATCCGTAAGTACATTTTAAACAATTCGGATTTCTATAGAATCTCCATCAAATTTTGTTCAAATAGAGTGTGTGAAAAAAACTTGAGGAGTTAGGAAACTAAATACTTGCTGCAAAACAAGTCTCTTGTTGATTGAAATGTAATATTGAGAAATGTTTAGTAAATATTTTGGAAGGTTTGTGGTCTCTAGTTAGTCTCTGGTACTCTAGTTAGTAGCTGTAGCAAAGTGTTTTATAAAATGAGTATAAAGTTCATTACGCACATAAGGGTGTTGTGACTCAAACAGGGCGATTTCAAAGTGAATTTTTTCTATAACACATGACGATTTTTCAAATGTTTTTTACATGGTACTAATGAGCATTCGATTATCTTTTAGATGCATTACTATTCACTGGTGCAATGCATAAAATTGCAGGCATTCGACTTAAACTGCATGAAGGTGTTTTTGGACCCTTATCTGCTGCATTCCCCAGCCGGAATGGAAATTGGCTAACACCATTTAAGTTGTGGTCTAACTTTCTCCAACCAAATATAATGCACAGAAGCAGAAAAAGCACGTTCAGTCGAAAGGTATTTTTGAACTTTAAATTACGTCGACGTTGAGCTTTACTGGAGGTAATTATAACAGATATTTTTCACCACTCCAATAATATATTTGCACCCACTTGCAGAAGTATTTATGACTGTTTACTGAGGTGTGTACCAAACAATGGTGGATGCATCTTTTAAGTTATCGCTTTTATGCATTCAATTAAAAAATTTAAATTCTGTTGTGTAGGTTAGGGAAAAAAACTCGATTTTGAAGTCGTCCAGTTTGAGTCCGAACACCTTGTGTGCACATTTTTAGTGGAGATGTTATTGTTTTTAGTCGACACAATAAAAAAATTAGATGAGTCTAGGTTTTTTACGTTGCATTAATGTCTCGTTACAATGTAACTTGAAAGCAGCGCATCTTTTTTAACCATAGCATCTTAAGGATGATCATTTTTTAAGAATTCAAGATTAGCTTATGAAGTTAAAAACTTTAGGTTCAGAATGGTAAATTTTAGTTTAAGATTTCATATTTATGCATTCATAATATTAAACTTTCACAAATATGATTGTCAGTGTGCTATTAGTGTTCAAGAGCTTAATTAAAATTTTCAATCACTAGACTTTTATACACACAAAAAATTAAAATCGTGAATGTTTTTTCGATTTTTTTATTGGAAAATAACGGGGAAAATCTCGAAATTAAGGAACCCATACTATTTTTTCGATTTTGATGACATGCATGTAAAAAATACACTTTTTGATGCTGAAAGAGATACTGGGCGTAGCTTGTTGTATGTTTCGGCTTCATGTTTTCAAATTGAACTTCAGGTCAAGCTTTATTTGACCTTTATTGCAATGAACAACTCCACAACCCAATTTTAGTACCTCATTGTCATTCAGACGTATTTAAGTGCCACTGCAACGGTTTTAAAGTTATAGTTTCATTGTAACATTGTCAGCCGACCTAAAGCAAAGTCCTAATGGGTTAATTCATGAATTGAAATTGAATATTCACAGGTCCAACATAAATATCAATGATGTGCTCGGTGACTACTGCCTCACACTGGTGGACTCTTTGGACACTCTGGCTGTGCTGGGAAATGTTTCCGAGTTCCATAGGGCCATTAAGCTCGTCATTGAGCATGTATCTTTCGATAAAGAAAATACTGTACAAGTCTTTGAAGCCAATATCAGGTAAATGAACCTCTCAAAGTGTTCCGCAATCGCATACATTCACTAAATAAACGAAATTTCAGTCATAATGCCCAAAAAGTAAAATCATCAAAACTCAAACGCTTTTTTGCAGAAAAATAGAATTGGGTTTGATTAGATGGGTTCAAAATGAAAGTCAAGCATTCACAGTCAGCTCAATTGTCACAAATCAGTAACATTTGACCAATATAAGCAGTCTATAAATTGAGAATTTAGTCAAAGGCCAATAGATAATAGACTAGACTGAAAACTACGAATAGTAAAATGTACTAGAACGCAATTTTTTCAAACGATGATTGCAATCCACCTTATTGCGCATGCGCTGTGAAAAAAGGACGCCATTTTTTCAAACAATGATTGCAATCCATCTAATCGTACATGCGCTGTAAAAAAGGACGTCATTTTTCAATCATGACAGCTTGCAACCAAACTCGATACAAACAAAGAAACAATTTTTATTCCGCTGTTGACTATCATGAAAAATGTGGAATTTTGTGAATTTTCAGATTACTAGGTGGCCTTTTGTCTGCTCACATGTTGATGGAAGATCCTCGGAACTTATTTGGTGCGGATTTGCGGCCAGAATGGTATGATGGAGAATTGTTGCAGCTAGCAAGTGATCTCGCTTCTCGCCTTTTACCTGCCTTCCAAAAGTCAATCACAGGAATTCCTTATCCTAGGGTATGTTTTTCTGACTGAGTTTCACGATCCTCGTTTACTTGGGCGTCATTATTTCAAGCATTCGTATTGTTCTAAAGTCGTCCTTCGTCCATGTATTGCAAGAAGTAAGAAGTTAAAACAGCCTTCATAGTTCCTTTGTATTTCAAATTATATTTTAAAACTACTGTTATAGCTTTATAGCTCAGTAATTGAGATATTTTAAAATTTTGCATGTTTAATTCATTAAGTCACGAATTTTGGTAAATGAGGGTTCTTATTTTTAGTTATAATGAATGATGAAAGAAATAAGAAATGAATTGATACCATTTTAGTTAAAATGGATTGACCTGAAATTAATAGTTGCACTTTTTCCGCAAATTTAGGTAAACCTAAGGAACGGCAAAGTAGATGAAGGGGCCGAGACTTGTACTGCAGGGGCTGGCTCCCTTCTTTTGGAACTAGGCACCTTATCCCGTCTCTTAGGGGATCCAATTTATGAGTCTATGGCCAGACGTGCCAACCGTGCCTTATGGGGGAAACGGGCCAAAAGTACTGGTCTTCTCGGTAAGTTAAAGAATGAGTTAGTTGATTTTTTTGGGTTTTAATGTGAATCTTCGATTTGCTGCCAGCTTTCTGTCTAACCAAAAAATATTTTTCAGTGGACTGTCTCTGATTGAGTTTGTTGCCATTCAGTTTTTAATACATAATATTAATTGAAGGGGTGCGAACGGTTTGTTTCAGATGGCTTGTACCTTGTTATGAGTGCGAGTTTGTTTACGCATTTCTGTACTCTCTAGATAAATTTTTAGTTAATTTTAGTATACAAGATGTATGAAGGAGAATTTTTTTTCGCCATTCAGTTTTTATTACGTTGCGGATGTTAAAGTGATCAAACTGAAAATAGTTACTTGGTGAGTCTCATCGGGTGGTATAGTGATAGTATGCTCATGCTCGGTTCACACCGATCAAGTATTACTTACTTACTTCATTTATTGAGTTTATCAAGTATTATATATATCTAGTTCTATGGTTTTCGCTTCGAAATTAATCTTTAAAAAAAACTTTGTGAAGACAATTTAAAACAGATGGGTCGTATCTCGGGACAATTATTTTCCGTTACGTAGTGGCAAATTAACATCTCTGGTTTTTTTGACGTATAGGAAATGTGATAAATGCAAAGACAGGCCAATGGGTAGGACGACTGAGCGGCCTGGGTGCCGGTCTGGATTCGTATTTTGAATATTTGCTCAAATCCTACATCATGTTCGGAGAGGAAGAAGACTATCTCATGTTCAATGAGTCTTACAATGGGTTTAAACAATATCTACGCAGAGGGTAACACCAGTACAACTCGTCTTATTAGCTTTACACATATTGCTGCTAATATTTTTTGCATACAATAATTAACTCTTGACTTTCTGATATGTAGGCGCACACACTGCAATTCTGGATACGGAGACCATCCTTTATACGTCAATGTAGATATGCACAGTGGAAATACGTACACTTATTGGATTGACGCTTTACAAGCTTCATTCCCTGGTGTTCAGGTACATTTTTTAACTACCAGCTCTAATTTTTCAACGGTGGGCAGGGGGAGACTTTGAAATTGTTTTCATGCACAAACCAGAACAACCCTGTTTTTTTGGTTTTTATCGCATAAAAAGTTTGCCTACTGTTGGTTGACATAACTATTCTCAAATATGTACAGGTACTTTTTGGAGACATCGAAGAAGCCATTTGCACACACGCTTGGCACTACAATGTTTGGAAACGGTATGGACTTCTTCCTGAGCGATTTAATTGGCAACGGCTTAGCCCCGATGTTAGTTTCTATCCCTTGCGGCCTGAACTCATAGAGTCCACATATCTACTATACAGAGTGAGTGGAATTATATATGAGAAATCTATGCTGTCGATTCTTATGGCTATGTTAACATTTTTAAGGGTTTCTTCCTCAACCAGTCTAAAATTCAGTATTTTCATATTCTGAACACGAATACTGTTTAAATATGCATACTTTTATAGCCAAAATCAATACGAAAGCTTCCAAAGTGCTCTAAAACCCTGAAAATTACACTTTGCTTTCAAACCGATTATTTCAGGCTACTAGGAATCCATTTTACCTGCACGTAGGTCGTGAGATAATCCAGAGCTTGAACTCATATGCCAAAACAAACTGCGGATATGCTACTGTACATGATGTGCTCGATATGAGCTTGGAAGATCGAATGGAAAGTTTCTTCCTATCTGAGACCTGCAAGTACCTTTACCTTGTAAGTTCATTTGGCCACAAATTCAACATGTGCAGCCCAACTTACTAAGATTCGTATTTAAACTGTGCACACCATATTTGTAGCTATTCGACGAAGAGAATCCACTAAACAAGCATTTCAACGAATTCTTGTTCACAACTGAGGGACATTTGCTTCCCATTGGAGACAAACTAAGGTCCAAAAGTTGGCAAACGGAGATGCCCAAGCCAACATTTTGGGACACTTCATCTCTCCATGATCCTGAAATGTCTTTGAGTGAGGAGTCAGATTCCCTTTTCTTCAGAGATAAGACTTTTAGACTGAAGGCCATGAATGCCACACCGCCTTCGGTAAGTCAGTAGTTAATTAGTCAGTTAGTTGATGGTTAAATAGTTAAAATCAGGTTTTTATTGAGTTTGGATTGTTTACAGTGTGAGGCTGTGGACGGAGCGAGACAGTTTTTGTTGCCGCTCAGAACGCCCTATTATCTCCAACTAACCGAGTCCCTTGGTCTCAAAGAGCTCTAATCATGTAAGTTGCTAGAAATGAAATCAGATCCTCAAGTTTGAAAGAAAATTATCATCATAGTTGGCCTCCACATGCAATTAATCTTAAACGGGAAAATTATCTTTAGCTATTATAATGATAGCTAACAAGCATAACTCGAGTGAATTTAATGCACAGGAAAAGGATTTAATACAAAAATGAATAAAATTGAAAGTGATTCTTGAGAATTTTGTTGTGCAACTTGCATTACTTTTACATGTAATGTACTGGTTGGAGCCAATTGAAAAGTGGTAGGTAGATCTGTGATTTGTTGAAAGTATAAACATGTGAAAATTGGCTAATTTTCCAATGAGAATGACGAATGGTTAATGCTTATGGTGGTTATATAATTTCCCATTTAGTTCGTATTTATTATTACCTTTTTGTGATGCATGCCTAATTATTATTTTGGGTTTTCTTGCCTAAGTTTCTGATTTTCATGAGATGAAACGTTAAACTGAGGCAACAAAGTCTGAAAAATTGATAAATGTACTATTCTTCCTCTGTATGTTATAGTTAGTCGTTAAGGTGTGTACTTTCACTGTGTGTGTATGATATACAGACTGCAAGATTCAAAGGAAGTGGTAGATTTTTTTTTGCAAAACAATCTGCATAATAATTTGTTGCCACTTTTTTGAAATCCATAGTCCATTCCTGTTAACAGAGCATAATAAATAATAGTAATATATTCCTGGGGAGAGTAATATATAAAAATAATTCCCTATGGTTCTTCCGTATACTAGTCTTTTGTACGTAATGTATGTAAAATGTAGATACATTTTTTGTCATCAGATTTGGCATGCAATAATACTTTCCTAAGACGGACACAGAGTATTTTTATACTACCTACCTACCCTAATGGTATAAATTTAGCTAGGACTTTGCTACATGATGTAAAAAATGGTGTAAAAAGTTAATTTTGGGAGAATTGGTTTTGTGTTAATTCCGTTGCAAGAAAACAATATGGAAGACAGGTGCTTTATGGTTTCTCGTGAGTTTTACTATAACTTATTATTATTATTTAACCGTTATAAATGTTTAGAATATTTGTACACGCATAATAAGGATTTAAAAAAATGTTGTATCGAATTCACGCGCAATGAATTGCGAATAATTATGTTCCATGATTATTTTAAAACTTTTTTGGCTGTTGGCTTTTGGCAAAAATTTTGTTATTCCTTTACAGTGTACGTACGACAATAAATATTTTCCCCTTGGTTTTCCATATAATATGGCTATAGTCAGGCTGGAAGCAATGAATTTATTTATACATACACCTATGACATGCCAAATTCTAAAATAATGTTTCGCATTACTTTAGTTAAAAAATTACTCATACATATTCAGCGAAAATAAAAGCTTGGGTAATACTCAAAAACCGTAAGCTCACATGTAAAAATATTCGGCGTGGCATAATGTAGAGAACAATTTTGACAAAAGTTTGTTTTTCCAATTCGTAAACGTCCACTTTTTTTAACATACATAAGATAAACATTCCATGAATTGGAGTCGACTGAAAGCATACGAATTAGCACAAAGGGATTTCAAATCCGTCCATACTGTTTCCCATATATTACATTCACACAATGTAGCACTATGCTTATCACAGATTAAAATCACACCAACACAAATAAATTCCTATCTCTGTGTAAACTGAATTATATGTAGGGATTCGCACTATCTGTAAATCCTCCCTTTCTTAAATCTATGTATTTTGCCCTGTGGTCATCTAGTCCTATTGCTGTGACTGACTGACTAGCTGGGTACATTGCAGAAAACATATAAATGATACATGGGTTAGAAAATGCAACCATTTATTTACCCAATTGGTAAAGAAATGTAGGAAGCTCGAGATTCTTGGGCAAAATGAAGTAAAATTTTTCCAAAAAGTGTATAAAATCTAACGACACAATTGAAAAGACGTAAGTGGGAGATATTTAAGCATAAAAACCAGTGTCTAAATAGTAGATTTACGGTCCCAGATGAAAACTATGTTATGTATAGGAGCAGCTGAGTAAGAGATGGGATAATTCACTTGCATTGTGTACAGAAGATGGTAAACATTTTTATTTGCCAACGGAAAAAAATATTATTCCGTTCTACAAATTTAATTTAAGGAATAAGTGGAGAGAGATTCTAAAATGGGAACCAAATAAAATAGCCTTGGCAACGCCGTGGCCAAAACATTGCGAATTACAAACAAGCCAGTAGATTTGAACAATCTGTTCATTCTTACTTTTAAATCGTGAATGATAGGACGTTTAAATTTTTACTGTGCAAACTCGTGGTTATTATTGCTAAAGACTACCAAAAAAGTGTATAAATTCGTGCCATTTTGAAAACCAAAGACGTGTGCAACCTAAAACTAATTTTGCCAAAATGGATACTACTTCTGATGCTGTAAGTTAAAATTACCTGTTTTGTCCAATAAAATAAGTCGAATTTAATGGATATGGTAGATTATAGTCTAAAAATCAAATAATTAGCTTGGTGAGGTAATTTAGCAAGAAAAAATTTCATTTATAGAAGGGAAATTTCTGAAACTTATAAAAATTTCCGTTTTAAACAATTTTCAAGTAAATTGTACACATTAAAAGCTGCAAGCTTTTCATTTTCGATTTCTTCAGTTTTTTTGGCTCTATCGCTCAGTTTATAATAAGCTCTTAAGTTTCTCATAATTTTGTTTCTTACGAAACCCAACCGTTTAGTATGGAACAAATGTATAGATATAAACATTCTATTTAAACGTAGAAATAACCTCATCCTTCAAATTCTTTTCTGTTTGGACTAATTTAGTCGTCTTTTCGTTTTATTTGGCAAATAAACACATTCTAACCGTCAAAATATTCAATATTGTACATGGAACATGAGAAGGTCGCCTTGTAAACCATATTTCGTACCGTGCAAATATTTCTGCCCATTTTATTTCACATTCTTGTGCAAATATTTGATTGATCCCAAAGAGTGACCAAACTATATACATTTCTACATTACGTACTACACTTCATGTAGTACTGGTTAGTTAGTTAAAGCGAACTAACTAGCAAACTATTGTATGCTTAAGCCTTTAAACTGTTTTCTTCATACATTCAACAGAATGTTTTCATTCCATTTCATATCGTCATCATATACACATGAATTGTGCTTTTATCTAATCTGCGCTATATAATGTCGTATGTATGCATATCCATTCACTAGAATTTGCGTTTGTTGTGGCCTCAAATGATTATTTTTGATCTTTGTTTCCAATTTTGAGTCCATTTAGAAATGCCATCTGTAGTATCGGCATCATAGATTTAAAATGCCATGTTGACTGGGATTTGCCATTTAAATTAGTTGAAGCAATTTTATCCGTTGACCTTTGGAAAGGTGAAACGCTCCAAGCTATATTATGTGGTGTGTGTAATGTGTGCATGCAGTGCTGCTGGAAAAAAAATACACTTTTGTCATACTATATGAGATTTAGTGCATATGAGATTCTCCAGGTTGTAGTTTTATTACTGTCTGGAGGAAAAACTACTCTGCACTGAATAATATTTTCTTATAGGGACATTTTTTAAGCATAAGTGACTGAACGCTAAGATTTGAGGCATAATTTTGCTCACCAGAGTAACGATTTGAATTTCTGTCCAAAAAAATGGTTAAAAAGGGAAATAACTGGTGCTTAGTACGTTTTTAGGCTTTTATTTTGCAATAACGATGAGTTTTGGCGCCTGACTAACTAACTAGCATAACTAGTTACCATAAAATGGATTGCACAATGCTAAAATAAATTCAGTGAGTTTGTTAAATTGGTAGATACAAAAAATAGAGCCTTGAGCAAACTGTGCATCCACCATTCTTTAATAAGACATGATTTGGTGCACAAAAAATACAAGAGCTCAACTGACAATTTATGATAATGAGATTATTTCCCATGCAGGCTTTAAAGCGCGCCCAAATCTTTGTACTTTACGATCTTCTCTTTTTTTTAAAAATGCATTGCATTGCATAAATTGCCTCTACTGATTTTTTCCTCTCCACGAGTTCATCACTGGCATCATTTTGCATGCATATCTACGTGTATGTGGATCCCATTTTTTGTGATGCAGCTGCAAATTGAGCTTAGTTAGCATTTCCATAGTCTGCACTTTTTTTTTGCTTTTTGCTCAACTCTGAGATAACGAAGGAATCAAATGGTCAGATTTCAAATACGTTTGTGAAATATATACGTATGTTAGAGATGAGTAAAGTGGAATCTGGATTTTAGCTGTTTGGAAATTTGCATGCTAATGAATATTAATTTTCCCACGCTTCTAAAATAAGCAAATTTTTTTTGTTCCATTTTTACGGAATAGTAAGGTTTAAGAGCAGTGAAAATTTGTTTGTGAAACTTTGAAGCCATTATTTTTAAGTTCTTTTGAAACTTTTTTTAACTTAATGACTGGAATGTTTTATTATTTGGGCGACTTTTATTTTTTGCTCCGCAATTTGAAACAAATTGTGTGCATTGATCACAGATTAGAACATGCTGTCATGGGCCTTACTTAAGTCACAGTGCGCTATAATTAAAAGCAGGAATTATGGAAATACGGAACACATTACAGATTCGAAATAAAACGTAGGCTGTTGATTATATGCTTTCAATTCGGACTCTGAAGCATTGCATTTTTTTAGTTTCCATTCCAATACATGAAAAATAGCTCATGAAAAACTCTGAAAGTAAAAGCTATTAACAAACTAACTAACTACATTCCATTTCACCTGCATATAAAAACTAACGTTGAGAACGTTTCATGCAGTTTTTTGCATACAAATCTGGACAGACGAGATTTGCTAAGTGAGATGCATTCCATACATGCAAATTTAACGGCCGATCCAGTCCGTGAAACAATTTATCACTGGAAAAAATGCGACGTAACTAACTAGCCAAGCCACTTGTCCGAACAAGTGAATACATTACGTTTCTCAGGTGTGCCAATTCGTATAATGAGTCTGGGTTAAAAAATGCGGACACAATCTATTTGTTGAGTGGAAAACAAATATTGGCTACCTACTTAAGGCAACAATTATGTATTGATACTAACTAAGTTGAGGAGTAATGAGTAGCTGTTAAAAACTCATTATAATCCATTTTGGAGGATTAGAGGAACACAACTCGTGCTCAAAAGAAGATTACTTTAAAACTAAAGGGTTCAAGGGTCACATCAGGACCATCAGTTTATCTATACCAAGGGCCAACATTTCCATATATACTAGTTTTTCCTCCTTATGGGCACACAGTTAGTTAGTTCAACCCTAATGATTTTCCAAGTCAGTTGATCGTATTAACTATCTATGAATATAAACTGATGAACTTACAACAGGCTTGAGATTGCTTACATGCTAACTACTGGCTCAGTTAGTTAGTTAGTTGCTAATAGTAAGTAACAGATAAATGCAATATGCAATGAGTGTACTCATTATTCATGATGAGTTTGTTGTTTATAATAAAGACTGATAAAAGTGGTCGAGTTGAGTCAGTTGAGAATTCGAGACGGGCCAGTTCAAAAGTTGGTCACATTTTTATTTCCCACGGTAGACAACAAAACGTGTTTCCCACATTTTCAAGTGCCCAGTAGTGTAAACAATATATCGTATATCAATAGTGCATGACCTGTAGTTCCAGACTGTGTTTACTAGTTATAACTATATATGCACAAAAAGTTGACACTGGACACGCTAGACTGAAAAAAATCGGGTCTTTATACAGTGTAGATGGCAAGGGTAAATATATTTTTGCATTATCTGTGTTTGTCAATAATTATAGCTAATGAGTTAATTTATTGGCTTATAATTTTGATTTGGTGTGAACACGTTGGATTTGAAATTGCCTTATTTGTAGCATAGGAGGATGCCAGGCCTCATTTTAGGTTTGGTTTTTATTACTCTCGAGCAATGACTCGTATCATTTTCATATTTCAGTTAGTGAGAATGTTTGGACATCACAGCACATTTATTTTGTCTAGCTAAATATACTAGACTTGAGGTATTTGATTACTTTGGCAATTAATCCAGTTTTATAGTTTTATCTCGAATTTAATTATTATGAGTTTCTACAAGTAACTTTGGTTTTTCATTAAATGTGTCGCATACATATATCATTGTTATTGTTAGCATGTTAAATTGAGGCCAGGCCTCCTTTTTTCGATAGTACAAATTTTTCAAGCGCAAATGCGATACATTTTGAAACATGAGATTTTTTGTGGACCAGTGAGTAATATCAACAACTGCGTTACATTGCACATAATATATGCAGCATCATGCGGCACTATGCAAACAAACAAACGTGTGATACACGATTCTATTGTTAGTAGATACAAGAGCTGCTACTTACACATTAGTCACTTGTCGCAGTAACCGCATGTAATTTTAATCTATTTGTCTGTCAATCAGTCTCTTTGTTCCGCTGGAAATGATAAGAACTCATATGATGATGCCAAAAAGCGAGGAAATAAAAAATATCAACCCTTTCTTGAGTCATTTTGTTGACTCAACAATAACTTTAGCTTGTTCTAACTTGTTGAACATAAAATGCAGCGCAAATTACATGCACCACGTTTTTTATTTGCCAGATAAGGGGGAAGGGCAATAAACTATCTAACTGGCTATCTAACTATTTTTTGAGTCCCTAAATTAAAGAAAGTTTGCACATACTGCTCTAAAATTTAAGAAATCTTAGTTTTTGATGTTGTATGCTCATAAATGTGATTTTTAAGGCAAGTTTTAAAGTAATTTTGAAATTATCACTTTTTTGCTGCTTTGAAATTAGAATCTTAAACGATAAGTTTTTAGTGCTTTAGATTCTTGAATTCAGGAATTTTTTAATAATTTGAATTTTAAAACTACTGAAAATTTCCCTGATTAGAATTGAACTTAAAACTACGCAATTCACTGGTGCTTCCCAATTACAATTACCGCTGCCCTCAGCATTTTTGAAAAAATGTGTATCATGCGAGCTTGAGAATCTGAAAACCTACCATATGCACATGCACTATCATATTACAAAGAACAACTGCATTGACACTTTTTGCATGGTTCATCGGCCAAGTACTCTATAAAACGCATTAGTTATACAAGTGTCTTTTATTACAGAAAAACACATTTGGTAACGAATATCCGCCGCTTTAGTTAGTTAAAAACTAAAGGTACTATAACCAACCAAATCTTAATGATGCACACACAACACATCCTGACTATGAGTGGATATTGAGTCCCAACATGCCCACTTACTATTTAGTTAGTCGCATTGTTAGTTACTGACACTCTCCTAATACTGTGCACAATAAGTGGTCGTAAAAAGTATTCAGCACACAGTTGTATCTAAACTTTTGCATCTTGTTGTGCTCTTAGAAAAAATACAAGACGCTTTTCATGGAAACATTGATTCCGTAGTCAGACTAGTTTCTTCATCGAGGTCCTATGAGTACTTATTTTGCTCCTTTTTTTCCACAGAATTCGAGTCTAATGTTTTCGCCCCAGTGTGCAGCCTCTCCAGTCAAGCCGCGCTATGGAGATCGGTTCATTCCGTCTAGAGCGGGCAACACGTGGCATCTCACATATCCTTCCTCACCTACCACACCTTCGGTAAGTAAATCAAAGTCCGTTTCAGGATTTATGGGACAAAAATGTGAGTTTTTGCATGGGAACGTAAAATTTTGGATTCTCATTTCCAGGACGGACGAACAGTGCAATCCTTTAAGAAAAGTCGTGAAAACAATGAAAATAGTAAAGATGGCTCCCTCGTCTACTCATGTTTATTAAAAAATGAAGTTTTAGGTTACCAATATGAAGATAACAAAGATATTCATAGTGCAGATCGTAAATTAACGCCTAGCCGAAGACTTTTCCATGTAAGTTTGTAAAAGAAAGTTTTTTTTGTTGTGGTGAACCAGATTTGCGGCATGTAATGTTTATGTTTTTGTCTTCCAGTATGATGCATCAGAAAGAAGTGGTATACTTAATGAGCCTTGGTCACCGTATAGTTTGTCACCAATTAGTAGCAAATCGGAAAAATTGTTGCGTTCACCAAAAAAACCGACCAGGAGAATACCAAAAGTTCCGTTCAAGGTATTTATTCTCCCCAAATATTATGAAATTTGATGTTAAAATTGTTCAGTACCAACTAGGGAATTTTTTTGTTGCTTAAGAATCTAAACCATGCAATTTTCATAGCTTAAAATCCTCGGTAATTCCTCACACTTACACTTCAAAAACGAGTTTTTAATCTAATGGTTCATTTTTACCATGAAAAAATTTAAACCACACGTTCTGCCAATCCTTTCATGAAAAAATTTAAACCACACGTTCTGCCAATCCTTTCATGAAGAAATTTAAACCACACGTTCTGCCAATCCTTTCATGAAAACATTGAAATTTGCATATGAAATTTTTCGCTGCTTTAGAATCTTCCCCTTAAACTGCCCTCTTTACATCAGTCCAATTCATTTCTGAAAAATATTTTTTTCTGTTTCTAGGTGCTAGACGCCCCCGAATTGCAAGACGACTTCTACCTAAACCTAGTAGACTGGTCCTCTCAAAACGTGCTTAGCGTAGGGCTGGGGACATGTGTCTACTTGTGGTCCGCCTGTACTTCCCAAGTGACTCGATTGTGTGACCTAGCTCAGTCGGATGACACAGTCACCTCTGTGGCCTGGAATGAGCGGGGCAGTTACGTGGCCGTGGGAACACAAGCTGGGCTGGTCCAAGTTTGGGACGCTCAAGCAAACAAGTTGTTGACCACGTTACATGGACACACGGCCAGGGTGGGAGCGATTGCTTGGAATGGGGATTTGCTCTCTTCTGGTTCCCGGGATCGATTTATCAACCAGAAGGATATCAGGGCTCCCCCTACTATTACGGAGCGTCAACTTGTTGGACATCGGCAGGAGGTGAGGAATTCCGTTTCGTTCTTCATATACATGTAGATTGATTGAGTTTGGCATGATTGAACGTGGCTGGCTTGAGATTTATAATCCGAACAAAAGAAGCCATCTTTCAATATGTGACAATGCTGTATCCGAAGCAGAAGCACAGAAATGTTTCATTGTACTTTAACATCCCAAGCAGGAAAGTTTTCATTCCTCTTCATTCTTAGCTAATCGGTTATTTTGTATTTAATCTAGTTTTCCTTCCATTGGATTAATTATGCATAGTTATAAATTACTATCCCTCACAGATGTAACCTGTGTGATACCGGAAGCTTATTTAGATTTTCTGAAACTTTTCAAGATTCGCACGAATCATGCATGCATGTTAGTGAAATTAAGCAAGTCACATATCAGATAGATTTAGAGTCCAACTTCATAAAATTTTCCAATGCCTTCGAATCCAAACTGTCAAATCTTCCGAAGCTTTAGAATCCAAACTATGAAATTTTCCAATGCTTTGGAATCCAAATCAAATCTTTTTTCAATGCCTAAAGTGTACAGTCTCTAAACAACTTTTAGGCTTTTAGGCTTTAAAAAAGATTATTATGATTCCTAATCACATTTATGTTTACATTCTTCATTCCAGGTGTGTGGACTCAAATGGTCTCCAGATAATCAGTACTTGGCTTCCGGTGGGAATGACAATCGTCTCTATGTATGGAATTTGCACTCTACTACTCCGATTCAAAGCTATACGGAGCATTTAGCTGCTGTCAAAGGTAGTTAACCTTGCAACACAAGTTTTTAGCCATACTTAACATGTGTTTTATTGTTAGTTAGCAATATTTTTGTTTTGCATACAGCAATTGCATGGTCACCACATCACCATGGACTTTTAGCTTCTGGTGGAGGAACTGCAGATCGATGCATTCGCTTTTGGAATACATTGACTGGCCAGCCTATGCAATGTATAGACACAGGCTCGCAAGTTTGCAATCTAGCTTGGTCCAAACATTCCTCAGAATTGGTGAGTACAGTATATTTTGTGAGATATGAGATGAAAATTTGACCAGCAACAAAGAATTTTAGTTTTTTCTTTGAAATGAAATTTTTTTTTAACTTACTATGGCATCTAAAGGGCACTTTTTTTCGCATTTTTTTATGTGTAGTAATAACTGTAATATTAAAGCTAGGCAATTTTTCACTGTTTTCAGTCCAACAATTTTAAATTTGCGAATGCATTTCGTTTGAAATATTAGCCTTGAGCTGTGCATGAACTGTTAAATAACTTCTCCTAATATCGCGCTTAATATCTACGTAATGCTGCAGTGATTGTAATTAAATTTTCTGAAAAAGCCTTAACAGTCGCACAAATAACGTAACCACAAAGAATTTATAGTTGCGTCGTGCACCTTTTAGGGTGTCAACTACGAAAGCTAAAAATTCCTATTCGCTCATAGATTACATGCATTGAATGACATTGTGTGTTAATTTTTCAGGTGAGCACCCACGGCTACTCCCAAAACCAAATTCTAGTATGGAAGTACCCATCTCTACAGCAAGTGGCCAAATTGACGGGCCATTCGTACCGAGTGCTGTATTTGGCTATGTCACCGGATGGGGAGGCCATTGTGACCGGAGCGGGAGATGAGACGCTCCGATTTTGGAATGTTTTCAGCAAAAACCGATCTCAGAAGGAAAATAAGTCCGCTCTGAATCTCTACAGTAGCATCAGATAGACGATACCAAAATCTAACACTAGCTAACTTAAATTAGATAGTAAAAGTATGGGAGCATTTCAATGGTAGAATTGTAGGGACGGGATTTTTCCGGAGGAACTAATGTACACAGACGATTTTAGGTATCCAAATTTTCGTACCCATTGAAATTCTATACAAAAATCATCGATCTATGTAATGCATATAATTTGCGGCTTTCAAATTATAAATTTTCGGTGTACATTAAAGTTCCCCGTAGAAATGGGAATGTCTCCACAATTTTACCATTTTTTTGAAATCTCACACGCAAACTAACTATGTAAGTAAGCTAATTAACTAACTGAAGCCAAAAAACTTTATACAGTGTAGTGGTAGGGTTGGAAACGTATTCTCGAGTTTTACAATCTACTGTAATACTTTTTGTAGTGCTAATCATAATCATACTATGTCTCTCCATTTTGTTGACCCAACCAATTTGTTCATTTTCATACAACAAAGATATATAAAGGTGTGAGTATACAATGTATGTCTTTGTAGTCATTTATAAAACTAGTATAGTTAGTTAGTTAGAATGGGGGCGATGGGGAACTTGAATAGCTAATTGTAGAGGAGAAAAAAGTGACAAATTTCGATAATTTAGTGTAAAAAAATTGGTACTCCGGTCCAAAACAGTGCAATTTTTTCCCAAATATAATTTCAATTCAATATTTTTTGTATCGTTATTGTTGTCATTGTATAATATCGTAATTTTAAATGAAAACTATGGTGATTCAAATTTTAGCTGAAAAAACCGACCGAAAATATCGAGAATTTATTTGTACACATTGTCAATCAAAATGTTATAGTCAAGCAAACCAAATGGATTTTTCCAACTGAATAATATGAATGAACTGAAAATTTGATTCAAGTCAAACGATGAAAAATGGGTGAAAATTACGAATTCTAGTTAACACGGCAATCGAACTAAATATATATTCCAACAAATGGCTTTTTTTTGTTTAGTTAGTTTATCGTATTTGTTTGGTGATGGAAAAATGGCAACTAACTTTAGATTTAGAGTGAATATTATATATTGTAATTGTAAACTAAATGAACAGTGTAGTTAGTGCGATTATAAATGTTTTATTATGCTTAATATCGCACCAACTCAAGCTACATTGTTATAGTTAGTTCTGCGTAGTAAAAATATGAATATTTTTCTAACCAGAGCTATAAACTGTTTACATATAACTATCTTGGGAAAACTGCTTTGGAACTTTTTACAGTCTTCGTATAGTAAATTTTAAATTAGTTTAGCCGATTAGTAAGCATTTGTATTTGTAATAAATTATTCGTTGCTAGATTAATGCCTAGGTAAAAATGATTTAGGATGTAGATACACATTTTTGGACATGATAATAATAATTTTGTTCCTCAAAGTGTTTTCTTTTGTCGTTAAAATGTTAGTTTTATTAAAAACTAGAATTATTTTTTCATATTATTATTATTATTATTACGGGGAAATATCTATTGTGACTGCCACAAATCTTATTGCAATGGAAATTGAGATGCGTTCTGAATAATGTAAAATTTGATTTCCGTTGCCAGAGATTGCTTTATGTTAAATGGGTGCATTGTTAGTTTTTGGATATTTATTTAGTTACTTTCTGTGCTGACTGAAAAACAGAAATAAAAGTGTTTTTGTGAAATCGTAAAAAACAATTTTTCCACCAACAGATTTATTATTTCCATTCGCAATATAAAAAAAGCTGTAATGCAACACATTAATGAGAATTTTTTAGTACCTTAGTTTCAACACAACCATCGTCACATTTTCCTTTCAAAATGCTTCTTTATTCATACTTTCATACATCATTCGATGGATAGAGACATTTTTGCTTTAAATGCAGTTAAAAGACTAAAATTCTATTCACTGGTAGCTTAAAAAGTTGATTCAACGCAATGACAACAAAAGTGCCCTTACGTTATTGCACACGTTCTAAAAAGTAGAAAATTTTTCAATATTTTTTAATTGCACAGAACAACAACACGATTCAAGTTTTACTCTAGTAAGCAGACATATAAATGTAAAAAAACATCAGCTTTTGCATGATAATCTCATTCTGTATGTGAACGCTCCATGGCCTACTATGCACACATAATTTCGAAAAAAATCCTTCGAATGTACCCAAAATTTCCTATTTTCATTTTCTCAAACTAACTAGCTGCACGTTACATTAGTAGATCTAGCAACAACCGATTCTCAATACTGCATAACAAACTGGCCAAATTATATGCATTCTAACTAAACTAATTAAATTCAGTTATTGACGATGGCCCTGTTTTGAACAAACGGTCAAGAAGTTTGCTGCGGTTGGACCAAATGGTCCAAATCCGAAGTGACAAAGAAAATGGGAGATGTTGAAGACACCGTATGGATTTCCCCATTGACAGCAGCCAATTCTGCTGTATTTTGATTCCGAAGTTGACCATTAGTCCTTACCGCACCGTTTGGATGACCTGACCTCTCTTTTCGACCATAATTATTTCGAGTGGGCAGTAAGTAGACCAGGGAGATGGCAATGATTACATGCCACGCACTGTGTGTGTACTGGAAATGGAACAAATAGATTATAGAAAAATATATCCGCTTTGTCCGTTCGTCCGTCTGTCTGTCCTTAGTACGAAGGACTTGACTAACTGCTGCAGTTTTACTCACCCGATAGTTGTCTTGAGTCTCCACAAATGCAAAAAGCAAAAGACCCGCAGCCCCCAGAAGTAATCCAGGTAAAAACAAGAGGAGCGAAGTCCAAGGGGGGAGCAACAGTCTTCGGTTGTGAATGCTTCGATAACTCCATACTATGATGGGCAGTGCAATGCCCATGGCAAACGGGATGATGAATACCATGAGACCAGTGCGATTGTATTCGGTGCCAATGGCGATTACCACAGCACCCAATAAGTAAAGAACGGACTCGTACTTGGATGCACATCGTGCCAATGAGATCAGGGTTACCCAAAATGCCAGGATAGAGCAGAAGAAATCACAGAACTGGAGAACCTGAAAACAAGTGGCCCCATTTTACTGTATTGTCAACACTAACTGAAACGAATGATGATACAGTACTCATGCTGCAGCAATGAAATTTCATAGTTTGGATTTCAAAGCAGCAAAAACTTGATAATTTATACTCCAAACCAGTGAAAAATTTCATAGTTTAGATTCTTAACCAGTGAAAAATTGTATAGTTTAGATTCTAAACCAGTGAAACATTTTTTGGTTTAATGATATCCGAGTTTACGGAACTGAAATTGAAAGACTTGCTTGACCGTCAAATATTTTTCACAGAAACATTATGAACACATTGACCATGTCCTGCAAACAATGTCTCACATTTCAGGGAATGTATGTTTATTCTGGTAGAAAATTGCATACTTTTTCAGCATGAAAATTCATATTCCATCCCACATGCATTCAAAATCATTATCGATTCCGTAGTTTTTAAACATGAAGAGCACACAAGAACTTACAGAATATCGGGTGAGACAGTAGCCGTAGATTTCTTGGTCACAAGCATGATACATCGTAGAAGAGATCATAGTAAGCGTGTAAATGAGAGCATGAGCCAACATTCGCCTTTTCAATGCTAGTCCAATGGCCGGGATGAAAAATATATTGCTCAGGGTCAATAGTAATGTTGTAGCCAATAAAATTTCCTGAGAAGTCGCTTCTGTTTCATCCGTACAACCCCATCCTCTGTATCCTGTGAAAAAGATATGACATTTTCATCAAAATCAAGTCAAAATGGATCATACTTGGGAAATATCGACTTACCTCCAAGACATCTACAGGCTGTGTAGAAAAATTGACCTTTGTGCACTTTTTGACAATACCTGCAAGTGGAGCCAAATATTATAGACACAGTTTTTATCTAATTAACCACATAGAAAGGATGTAGAATTACCCAAATTGACCACAAGGTAGCAAAGGGGCACCGGGTTGAAGCGATTTGGAAAAAACACAGGGTTGGGTTCGAATATCTAATGAGATGAGAACTTCTTCCACTGCACATGGGACGATTGTTCTGAAAACCGAAGAAAATCAGGATGAGCTCGACTTGATATATACGACTTACTAACTTACTGTCTATATCCCCAAGTGTAAACAAGAAGGTTTAGATAGGTTAGATTCTAAAGCGCTCAAATGGCATCAATAAAGGCAATAAAAGATGGTTTAGACTCCAAATACTATCAAGCTGTATTTATTCCAACTGCCCTAAAAAAAACTTCGATCTTTGGATTCTATATAAGTCTAAGTAACCAAAGGTCCTAATTTCGATGCTATAGCTACACACAAACAGTTTTAACCAGAATCCCATCATACATGTAGATGTACCCTAGTCAATCAGGCACTATAGGAAACCATTCAGCAAGCTTTCAGCAAACTAAACTTACCCATTGAATACACACAGTACATGGAATGAGATGAACCATGAATCCGGCTCCGGGAACGGAATAATAATGCCCTGATCCACATGACTTGAGTCTTCCGAAGACACATGCAAACTGAGTCCCGGGTCGTCGCAACAATTGTCTGAAATATTTGGAGAGCAACACAATGGTTTTGCAGGTCGTCCTTTTCGTACACAACTGTATACATGCACTTCTTGTGTTGTTGAATTCTATAAAAAGGCAAAAAAATGACAAAACTTTTGGAGGGGGCCATGATGGGACTTTTTATTGTTTTTTTTCACTGACCACCAGAATTTCATCCAAATGTACATTTATGCTGAGAGTGCCTCCAATGTCCACATACGGTAGCAGTTCCAGATATGCTCCAACGGGCATAGAATCTGTCAATGCCAGCCAAGTCGTGAACCATTCTTTGCCCTGTGGGAGGAAAATAGTTAGTTAGTTAGTTAGTTAGTTAGTTAACTTTGTGGACATTGCAATTAGCATTGAATAAGCTAGTTAGTTAGTTAGTGAACCTCTAAAAGAAAAGTGTCCGAGAAATCCTGTGCGTGTTTGATCCTGGTGAGCCGAAAAATCGGTACGCACCCACAATGATCATAAAATGAGGATCGGTTCACTCTCAATGCCTGTTCTTTCATATTCGCTGCCGTGTTCAGACCCATGAATTGCTGGACAAAACTTTTACCCAAGATTTGCATTGGACATTCTGAAATATAGGACAGGATGAATTTATTAAGAATAGTTAGTTAGTACGTTAGTAGTTAGTGTTTACATTACGTAAAGTACATAGCTATGGTTTGGTTTTACAAATTGCATTATGTTATTTTCTGTCGTACTCTATATGATTGAATGATTTGTACGACAGGGATTTTTTACTAGAAAATACTAATAAATGTTTACCACATGATCACCAGATACTCATTACTCAGTCAGTAGCTTTTAGTTGATCATTAGTTGTTAGCACTTCTGATGGTCACGGTATGGTTAATATTACCGACCAATTAAATACAGAACTTTCGTTCATAAAAATAGTTACTTCTTTTACATTCGTAGTCCTCTATGAAACAGAATCTAGCAACATTTAGATTTTAAAAGAATGCATTTCTCATATGATTGCATGATTCTCGCACCTCCTTAGAGGGGCACATTTAAAATGGTGCTTCATATTTACATACAACAATTACGTTAATAATACTAATTCAAATGTAGAATCAAATGCTACATGCACTAACATAAACTTTGATTCCAACATCAATCGTGAACACATTTCAAATACTAAAGTAAGTAGTCAGGAATTTGATAGTTTAGATTTCAGAGCATAAAAAATTTCAGAAGTTAAGATTTTACAGCCGTGATTTTCGATCTTTTTCAGATTTGCTCGACTCGAAAATGACTTCCATGACGGTTTAATATTTTTCAAAGAACCACAATAAATTGCAAGATACAGTAGATGTGAAGCAGCGGACTGCTAACTCTCTATATTATTAATAAAAACGGAGTCAGTAAAAACCAGCAAATCCGTATCTGGAATCTATTCTGATGTCCTGACTGAAAAGTCTTAAACAAGCAAATTAATCCAATGGAAAGATTTTTTCTTATTCTTTTATTGTTTTACATAAGCTTATTAATGTTAACAACATTGAAAAAAATTAGAAACCCCAGAGCCCACACAAAATTTCATATCAGC
>Ga0210040_10002670_pt1 | contig 24877 bp, 21 predicted proteins | sample CryGeyCG12114_NA_FD_185462 | JGI IMG/M metagenome (GOLD analysis project Ga0210040, IMG submission 185462) | Groundwater microbial communities from aquifer - Crystal Geyser CG19_WC_8/21/14_NA (SPAdes) (version 2) | ecosystem: Environmental > Aquatic > Deep subsurface > Groundwater | place: USA... | reverse complement strand
GCAAATTATAACATTTCTACATTATGATTCACGTAAATTCCGAAAAAATACGTACTGAATTTCTGCACTCGGTAATTTTAATCGTTGCTTAGCAAATTGGCTTTATTTGCCGTACCTTCTACAAATACTATTCTATATACCTTGCTTAACTGCAACTTCTTTGTGTATTATAATATGCCGACGATGCCGACGTACCTTATAACAACTGCAATCGTCTTTTTCAATCCAGAATTCCAGAAGACTGAGTATAATCTGCGTATCAGAAATGTTACTCACTGAATGTTCTGAGAATGCAGGCGTCGGATATTATATTGTTGTTTTATGCTTTAAATTATAACAGCAGAATTTTATCATTAAGTTGACTGACTAAACAATGATCGTTTCAAACAGAGACGGGATTTGTACTTAGTTAGTACTTTAGTACACAAAAAATGAACGTAAAATGGAATTGGAGAAGCAGATAACGAGATAACTCTGGAAAATCGAACATCGCAGGGTACGAGTAAGTGTATGCGAGTAGATTTATAGCTATGAAAGCATTGCGTTATAAGTCCGTTCTTGTATGTATGTGCAGGGATATAATACGCAGAACGCAGATGATAGGAATAATACGGAAAGGGAAGGGAATCATCAGCAGTTCAACAAAACACAGAGTCAGGCAGGACAGCAGTGGAATAGTGGATACATCCATTCCATTCAATAGTTGGTAAGTGTGGTTATTAGTTTTGACAACATGGGACCTGAATCACAAACCGGTGGATTTTAATTATCTTTAGGTACTTGTAATTGATTAGAAATGTAATCTACTGAACACTGAAGTACAATGGGTCGACATCGTCGCTCAAATTCTTCGGATTCAGACGAAATTTCATCCACCCGAAAAGATAAATCTAGAAAAAGGAGTACAAGTAGAAGTCGAAAAAAATCTAGCAAGAGCAAGCATAAACATGGAAAGGGAGATAAAGATAAAAAATATTCCAGTCGGAGAAGATCTCGTTCATCTTCTAGTTCTTCATCGCGCTCCAGAGGGAGAAGTAGCCGGTATATTGACTATTAAACTATACACATTTCTTTAAAGTTGGAAACTGTTATGTTTTTACCTTAACAACTTGTATCTTTTTAGATACAAAAGCAGTTCTAGCAAGTCCAAATCTAAAGGCGGAAGTGATTACGGCCGTCCAAGACGTCGCAGTGCTGAGTATGATAGAGGAAGTAGGAAAAAAGAGTCGAAACGAAGACGACGCAGCAAAAATAGGAGTTCCTCGTCTTCATCTTCGTCATCACATTCGAGTTCCTCTTCGCCTTATGATTCTAGAAAAAAATCACACAGTTCAAAAACTTCCGGGAAAGATATAGGCTCTTCTTCTGCTGCTTCCAGTCTTCAGGCTAAAATTGAAGGTGACTACACCTTGTTTCGATTTGAATTTTTTTAAACAAGTATACTCTGCTGATCTAACTTTTGCTAAAAAATCTTCTTTTTTTTCAGAAAAATTAGACTTTGCATCTCAAATGAATAGGATTCAAGCTATTGATGAAATCGAAAATGAAGCATTTGTGCCAAAGTCGTTTAAATCATCTGCTAACAAGAATGCTTGTTTAGGTGAAATTCCATTACCTCCCCTTGAACTAAAGCCTATTAATTTTTCAAGTCTCAAAAATGAAATTTTATGTCATCCAAGCGTAAGTGGCTCACACAAATTGTCTTATTACTAATTTGACGACACTATATATGGCATATTAGCATGTACTTGTTTCTTATGCACAGCTGATTCTAAACCAGAGAGAAAGAGAGGAACAATGGATAAAAAAACTGTTCTCACTAAGGCAGAAAATTCTAGCCGGAGAGACAGATATAAAGATCTGATTTGTTATTTAAGTATTAGTTTTATTGACTTTGTGTAGTACATGTTGTTACATATTCTGTAGACAGAAAACATTTTTTACCTGATGATACAAACCTTATTAAAATGAATTAAAATTATTGTTACCAAGTTACACGCGAGTGAATATACTGCGATTTGTACCATAATGATATTTCAACTCCCCCGCTCAACCTACCAATTTTTCACAAAAATTACAGAAAATTGTGTGTGGGGGGAAGTGCACAACACCAAGAGTTGGACGGTTTTCTCTTTCGGAATGGAAAGAAATGAGCAGCATCAGATTGTAGATATGAAGGACTTGTATTTGCAATTGCATCCAGTGATCCTTGAATGAGGATAAAAACAAAATGATGAAGAAACCAACCCATTGGTTGGCTGTAACATATCTACTATACTCTACCACGGCAAAAATGCAAATTGCTGAAAAAATTAGGCAACAAATCGGGCAGGTTATCCAAGTTATTTATTGCCAAAAACTACAGTAGTATTAACAATGGACATTCGGTTCGATATGAGTACAAAATACAAAACGTAGGTGTGTTTCACAGCACATTAGGTCATTAGCATTAGTTATCCAGGTTAACCATAACAAACATGATAGACGAAAATGGGTGACATGACGGATCTGAACATAACTAATTATGATATAACGTATTGTAAAAACAACATATGAATTTTTTTAGGCCTGAAAGAAGGCACAAAGTTCTTATAAGAACTGAACTCTCGCTTTTGGTACAAAGTACTGAAAGTACAAACTACGAACGATGACTGTATTACAAATGAAAGCACATTTTTGACAGGGACACATGCAGAATAACAAAGAATGAAGAACTGAAAAAGTAAACTCCCCTTTACAGATAACTCATAACAAGCAGTAAACAGCAAATATTTTCCTATGATTTAAAACAATGTGCTGCAATTTGAAATTGGCGTATAATAAACTCATTATCGTGTCATTTTGTCAGCTAAATTATGTGCTTGGTATGGTGACGAAAAACACTGAATTTTAAAAGCAGCAAATGAAACAGTAACAGTGGTAACAGTATACAGTGATCAATATTTTAGCCACCAAGACCTCAATTTTGACACTTTCACAAGAGAGACTTCCAAATTATTCTTTTCCCAAATATTTTTCAACTTTTTACAGTGAAATTAAAAATATTTATCTGTGAAAAGTTTATTGACTACATCACATCGTAAGATGTAGTCGGATATCCATGGGCCATGGGTTCTGAAAACACTACATTGTATGATGTATTTAGGAGTCAATAGTAGGATTTAAAAAATACCCACATGGTACCACCATGCAAGTAATTTGGGTTTGGAAGTTTGAGCACATCACTATAGAACTATTATCATGTATTAGTATTAGTATTTGGGAGCAGAAGGCTTATTATAAGGTAATTGGATCCAGGAGAGAGCACAATAATTAACTCAAACAAATTGAAAGCCATTTTGTGAAAAACTAACATTTTTCTATATACAGTTGAAATATTATATAATTCACATATCTCTATCTTTTATCTTTAACATGCAAAGCGCTTATTTTTCATGCGGAACAGTAAAAATTGCCAGCCAAAATATAACCCATGTGTTTGTATTGTCAATAAGCACGTGGACAAAACGTGCAAGCAAAAACTATTAACTTTTCAGAGTGGCAACTTTTTTACCCGAGTATGATTGCCGCATGGAGGAGAACGAGTCCAACAAATCTAAAACAGGGAAATAATCTTCATTTGTCACTTCACTGTAATAGTCCTCCGTATCCACATCCCCTTTGGGTGGGCATTTTAATCCACTTGTGACATTAGCATTCATACTGTTGTTATTGCACCGGTTGGCTGATTGTTGTCGCAAGCTTTCCGCTAAAAATGGGTTATATGGCGGCGCTGGTCGAAGACGTGAGGCATCCCATGCTTGTACTTGTGGCGTTGCATCTCCGTAAAACTTGAATCGGTTTAGAAAACAAAAAAATAATAAATCATAAGCAAACAAAACAAATAAGGCTGAGCAAATTATAAATACTATAACATAATAGCACCCGACTAGTTATAACCGCGTAAATGATTTGCGAATATTTATGAAAAATTGCTACATTTGATACACAATCATTCATTATCAAATTTAATGAATGATGAATTTATTCATACTGTGTAGCTGAAAATCTCATTTTGCATAAAATATTGAAAAAGAAAAACAAATATTTTCAGTTTGTGTATTGCATAAGTTCAACGAAACTCAACATATTTAGCAAGTATTTGCGTTGTGTGAATTCATGCAAAACAACGGTAACACAGTGAGCCATTGAAATCTCATAATCTAACATGGCCGAATAGAAGAATCGACGCAATGTTCATAAAAACTCGTTTACCACGAATTTTGAATTCTTATAACTATTAAAAATGCGTGAGCACAATTAGACAAGGAAAATTATCCATCACCATCATATATTTAAAGTATTGTTACTTAGCCATAGTCATTATAGTTAGTTAATATAGGTGAAAAAAGTTCAAGCAGAGTTCGAAAACGTGGAGACAGTGTGATCATCGACACCAGAATCAAACGATCCATACGAGCAGGAAGATTGTGCTTGTGATAGTGTTTGAGTTTCTTGTAAAATGTTGGTCACCATTGTCAGGTTTAGATTGTCATTCAAATCGAGTATATTTTCTACTACAGTTTCATCTTGGTCCCCATAGTCGAAAGCATCTTGGCGCACTAAACGTTTGCGTCTTGTGTTTATTGGTGAACAAACTACGGGCTCTTGAATCTTAGAAATGTACTCGGCTAATTTAATCACAGGTAAAGATTTGGTGCGACAAACAGGATTGACAATATTGCAATCGTCTTCAGCCGTAGAAATATACGAAATGCAGTTTTTAGCCGCATGGAAAATATCAATATCCGTATTAGCAGGATTTTTCAATCGTTCAGCCTGAAGCTGTTTCACAGATGATGACAAATCTTCCAAAAGGTTTTCTCGAGACTTGTAAAGAGGGTTACCCCTCCGTGTAGCAATATTATTAAAACTGCAATAATTTAAGGAAGACCGCAGTTTCAGATGACTCAAATTAGAAGACACACTTTCGCTTTTGCTGTGAAAGGATAAATGCTTGGGATGAACTATGTTTTCTAGGAAGGTTGAAACTGTCAAACTTTTGGGCATTCTTATGTTACACTTGTCCAGCGAATGGCTTTTGTAACTTTTTTGAGCAATTTCATGGCAAATGTCGATACTCTGTGTATTATTAGAAACGACAATTTGAGGCGTCGGGACTACTGGTGAGTTATTACATGGAGTTTGAGCGTGAAGAGGATAAGGCTCATCTTTGATTCGGATTTTACCCGACTCATAAAGCATTCGGAGGTAAGCTACTAGTTGAACATACGGTGGAGATGCGTATGCTGAACAAGTTTGGTATACCTGTGAAATGGAAACGGATGGGAATCGGGTGGACTTGAGGATGTCATTGATATTTGTCATCCAGGTATCCTTCAATGTTTTGGTGAGACAACTCACGATTTTGGGTTCGATCATTGGGCCTAGAAAAAGGACAAAAAAAGACTTGAAATTATAGCTTTTTTTTGTAACAGATACATTATATAGACGGGGATAATCAATGAGAAACACACCTGATATTTCGAAAGCGTTGGACAGATTTTCTGAATCTGGCAATGAATTGACACAGATTCCTGTCACTGGTATTTTCCCATCATACACTAGGGAGTTGTTTCCATCCAAGTCGTAGCTCAGAATTAGTAGAGTATTGGGAAATAGGACAAAATAGCGAGGTAATTTTTCTTGACCTGAATTGGAATATATTCCAGTATCCAGTTTACACAGTGATTTTAGATATTTTAAAGGCTGAAAAATTCAAATCTTACCAATATAAACAAGACTCATTTGCTTAATTTCTCCAAGTTTAGATACCTCGCATCCTTCCCAATTTTTTATTGCTCCGCTTAGTACTTCCAATTCCATTTCTTTCTGTTTTCTAGTCTCGCTACATTTTCGCTACAAAATATCATTCCAGTCATTATAGTTAATATTTTAACTTCCCACTATTATTTTATCAACCATACGATACGAAAGCTAGCTATATATTTGCACTTACGTCAAGAATTTTATAGTATTCCACACTTCTCTGCAAGTTGCCTCTGTCTTTATGACTTTCTTCCATATGGCACTCAATTTCTGTCAGAAGTCGTGAATACTTTTCCAACCTTCGGAAAGGTTGACTCAAACCTTCAATAAGGGAGAGAATTCCAGGACTTTTCATCCCCATACTTTCCATCCATGATCCTAATTCTTCTTTTCGTTGCTCAATAATTTGCACAGCTCTGGGATGGTTCATGCAATAAGTTTTGTGAACTGCTTCCAGGGCTGGGGCTTTGTCCAGAAAAAGTTTCCCTATTCTTTGATCAGGACTTGATTTTTCATTTTCTTTCGCCAAAGAACTGATCAATGAGGTTTGATGAACTTTTATAATTTCAAGGAAGTTTCCAACCAACGTTAAAAAGTCGCATGAGGAGAGACTATTAAAAATGTAATGAATATGTTGTTATTATTAATTATTTACAAAATAAAAAGTTTGTAAAACTCAAATGACGACTTACATACTAGCTCTCTCGAGATGTGACAAAAAATTGTCCCAAAGATTTTGCATTTCCTTCACATGGTTATTTTCGGACTCGATGAGGTCCCTCAACGCAATTCGCCTGTATTCAGCTTGCTGCTCCACATTAGCATTTAGATCTAATGATGCTGCCGAAATTTCAGCGAGTTGATTATTGTCCAAATGGGCAGTGCCATTTTCCCCTGGAGAAATTATCTCTACATAGTTGGATGGAAACCATCCAGTTTTTCCGTTTAGAGTCCCTTCCCACCAGCCTCCATCTTCTTTTTGAGTGATGGTTATAACATCCCCTTTACAAATTTTGAGCTAAGCATATTTTCCAGAAAACATTAAAATCAATTTAAGAGCGCGGATGCAGAATAATAATGTAATTGAAAATACTTTCAGATTCTCATGCGTACCTCATCATTATTCTCAGGAAAATATGAGTACGCAGCCTTAACAATCACTGGACTTAGGGTATCTCCCATACCTTATAAATAAATTATCATTTGTTTCACACAGTGCAAGTTTTTATTAAAATTATAACGCCGTTAAGTTTTTTTAAACATTTAAAATAAATGTGACTCAAATTTATCCGTTCTCTTTGTGATCAGTGCGAAAAGTTAATTAGTTAAATGATCTCAGTATTTACTTTATGAACTACAGCTTAAATTAAAGAAACAACGATCCCGACTTAGTGCGACTGGTGGAGAGAAAGTTTGAAGCATTGAGAGAAACCAAAACAAACCCTTGAAAAAGTATGGGAAAGAAGTGAAAGCCTAAAAGCCATAAAGTTATTAAAGTTATTATTATCAAGTTTTGCAGGCGGTACTACACTGTCACAGTCTTCCTTACTTCTAGTAAATTTTTTTTAGACTTCTCGTCCTGTTTTAAAGAATTCAGACTTAGAATTTCGAAAGAGTTCATATTTTAATTCGCTAATTCGAACGATTGGAGAGAGTGAGAAAATTTTTTCGGCGAGGTAATGCAAAACAAAACGACTTGAGCAGAAGGAAAGTGCATTGTAGAATATTGCATGCATGAAATCAGGCACAAAAAATCCAAGCTTTAGCACATTTATTTGTTTTTTGTTTCGTGCCTTAATGTGTATTTGGTTTAATTTGGCCTTTTTCCCGACTTACGCGAATCCTTAAATAAGCTTGATTGAAAACCTGGGCGTAGCTTATAAAATAATCAACCATGGACTCTACTTCGGGTAAATTGATGTGTTGGGAAATACATTTTTATCAACATCATTGTCACCAATAATTTGTTTCCTTCCATTCATGTTAGCAATATTGTATTAATGCTCTAAAAGTAGCTTTAGATGATGCATTGCGAAGCGAACAAGCAAGACATTGGCTAACAAAACTTATTCTAACTCTTACATATTGTGCGTTGCATGGACGGTGGCAATTTTATTAACCTTGACGAGATTATCTCATCAACAAACACAAATTGACAATGCAACTTGTTTGTTTTTATCTTCCAAGATCTAAAGGAATATTCTGGCTTGGTTTTTAAATAGAATCATCGGTGAAACTTTTTCGAATTCCCAAAGTTAATTTCAAAGACAAATCGCAAATGGCGAATATGACTGTAAATTCGTATTTACATCAGGTACGTTGCATAATTAATATCCCTGCATTGAGATTGGTATGTGTATTATCCATTAAATCATGAAATGAAGCATTTCATTCTTTTTTATTACAGCTGAAAAACGCATGGGACGATTATGATGGAGATAGATTGGGCGTAAGTTTCTCATATATATATTTATGGTGAACATTGTTCTTCAATATCTGATTTCTTTTGTGTTTGACTATGCAGGATCTTTTATCTCTTTCAAATGCTCATGTATTGAGCTCTCACCTTGCGTGTCACAATTCATCTGACCTGGATACACTGACTAGGCAAGTTAGTAGTGTGCTGGAAAGTCCATTGACCGAAATGGTTGAATTACATCTCAGGTTTGTGAATCTTGCCATAAAAAACGTTAAATATAAATATTAACCATTCATATGGATTCGGTTGATGTTAAGACTACTCGATTCGACATTACATTTTTCCAGGACTCTGTCTTTTGTGACGAGGAAAGATTACGAAAAAGCATTAACTACTCAAACGCAGATGACACAAATATTTTGTAAAATGTTAGCCAGTCTGAAAGATGAAAATTGGGCAATAGGAATGATGAACTCCCTTGTTGAAGACTTGCGAAAAGTTGCCACTAGCGCTAAAGAGGGCGATTATCAGTTAATTGCTGCTATTGAAGAAGGTACGCCAACAAGAATGGAAAAAGCAGCTGAAGTCATCATGGGATTGTTCCGTATTTGTGCTGCTGATACGTAATACATTAATCGTCTATATTCCAACTTAATTAAACTTCTAATGGTTTAATGATAATGAAAAATATTATCGTTTAATATGCAGGCGGACGTCTGAAGGAAATACAAAACGATGGGGAATGATGTCTTTGGTGAACCATTTGTTCAAAATCTATTTTCGCATCAATCGACTCTCATTGTGTAAACCTTTGATTCGTGCTATTGAGGCTTTGCCGTTTAAAGATAGATTTCCCAGAGAACAGCTTGTGACGTACAAATATTTTGTTGGAAGAAAGTCAATGTTTGATTCAGAATTTACGAATTGTAAGTAATTTTTCTGAAAACTACGTATTACTGAAATAATGTTTCTATTGATGGTTTTTTTCAAATAGCTGCAGAATGTTTGTCTTACGCGTTCCAAAATTCAAAGTCAAATGAAAATCGCCGAAAGATTCTCATTTATTTGATTCCTGTAAAAATGTTTCTGGTAAGAATAAAATAAATCGATGGGTTGTTTTCTACAAGAACCATTGCCATTGCTAATTTGATTTTGTACTGTACTCCAGGGATGGCTCCCTTCTGAAGCAACATTACGAAAATACGACGTAGTAGAGTTCTTAGAAATCGCAGAAGCTTTCAAAGTTGGACATCTAGATAGATTTAGAGCGGCCATGAAAGCTTCTGAGGACCAATTCATCAAACATGGAATTTATCTAATTCTGGAGAAACTGCAAATGACAATTTTTAGGAATTTGATAAAAAAAGTGTATGTTGCCCAAAAAGCCTTTGATCACTAGACTCACCTTTGTTATTTGACTCACATCATAGCACATTGGTATTTTTGTATGTTTTACAGAGTACTGATCTCAGGAAAAACTCAGACTCCTATGAAGTTAATTCTGGCAGCCCTACATTTTGTGGGGTACAAGGAAGCTGATGAAGACGAAACTCATTGTATCGTAGCTAATTTAATTTACGATGGACACATTCGAGGGTATATTTCTCATCAGCATCAAGTGTTAGTTGTAGCAAAGCAAAATGCTTTCCCCAAAATGAGTGTCGCATCTGATTAGAAAGAGACTGCGCGCCGATGGTTTAGTTTGAGTAGAGAGTGAGATCCTATGAGTGTATTTTCAATTTTATATTTCGATATTGAATTTCTTTTCAAAAATATAGAAATATTCACTACCATAATAAAAAAGTAGTTTTCGGTTTCTTTCATAAGTATTGTATGTATATTATACCACTCTGCTTTTAAAAGTTTCATTCAAATTATTCATTCGGCCTTTGGTGCAAATAGATTTTGAAAATTTCATTTTATTTCTCATTCTCATATTTCCATTGTATAGATAAATCTAACCCAGTTTATGAAAGGTATCAAAAGTCTTTAAATTTGTGTAAGAGACGGGTATTTATTCGCTTTATCTCAAACGCAAGAACTATACACACTCGAACGAAATCAGGCGTAAAATACAAAAAATCACTATTTACAGCTTCTGTTTACATATTCTGCCCGCAGTAAAGTCTGAACTTCTGACCCACCACGCATTAATAGCTACTGAGAATCACTTGAGCTGGAACTCGACGAATCCGTGCTCATAACTTCAACATCTTCATGTTGATTTCGCCCAGAGTCAAATCCAACAGCAGGGGAAGCACCGCTATGAGGAGGGGGATGAAACAATGTTCCAGAGGAGCTAGTGGCAGGATGATGATCTGGGGTCTGTCTACCCGAGGCAGAATGATGTGGATGCCATGGTGGAAAGGGATTCCCTATATTGTTCCCATTATTCATATCTCGGGGCATAGAGTCCAGAACTTGGTTCATAGGCAGGTCATTCAGTCTGGCCAAAAAACCCATTCTCATCTCTAAATCAGTCGGATAAGGACGCCGGAGATCACCGGGTTGCCAATTGGGGGGCGCAGCGACTGCGTTTGTGGATGAAATTCGGTGTGAGAATCTTATCAGCTCTTCAGAACTACATTTTTGGCTTTGAGCTCTAGTGATTTGTTCTAATTTCTGCCTGGCTTGAAAAAGAGCAGTGGATACATGAGTTTCGGCCTCTTTCAGATTCTTCTGTAAGGTTTGGATTTCTCTGTCGTAACGGGAGACTTCTGCCTGTAGTTCCATCATTTTCTCGTCCATTTCTGCTTGCTCTTTTGCTACCTAAAAATAAAAAAAATGCACTTAATACTATTTGGAGTTTAGCAGTCTTGAGTCTTAAAGTAACATTACATCTTTGTTTAATCAGCTCAAGCTGCACCAAAAGTGTATACCTTCAGTGTCTCTTTCAAGTCTTCATTTTTGGTCATCACAAGCTGCATCATGTTGGACTGGTCCTTTACTGATAATTTCTCTGCCTTTGGGGCAATTGTGGACTCAAACAGCTCCCTATTAAATATCAAAAATACATAAATTATTCATAGATTGAACATGCATTCAAACCATTATAAAACTATCAAAAAATCATATTCTGCAATTCTTTCATAAAGCTCACTTTGAAATCAACTCAATATCGTCTACAAGAGCTAAAAGCTTTTCCTTCGTGCTAATTCCACGGCTCGCCATGTTGGAAAATATTTAGCTTACACTCAACTCACTATGAGATTGACAAATGAATGACAGACGAAAAATGAAAAATTACGAAAGTGTTGTCAATTTCTGTATCAAGAGTTTGCCGCCGTCTAGCGCAGGTTTGAAAAAATTGGGGATGCTCCGGCTATTCTTTCCTGCAGTATAGTTCTCTATACGGACAAATGTGCTTATCGCTTGCTTTTGCATAAGACTGTCTGAGTTATTGAGAAAAGACATCGATCGCTTGGAGTGGTGCAGTGGCGTACTAATTTGTCCTGTGAATTCATTTCATTGTAAAACGAAGAAAGTTTACCAATAAACTGCAAGTTAATTCATCTGTTGCTGTTAATTAAAGGTTGGACAGTTAACTTTTTCATTTCATCAGTTTTAGTCTGAGAAAAGAACGAAGAAGGAACTGATAAATAGCACGAGAAGCGTTTCCTGTGATCGGGGTTCTTTAACCTTTGGCGACATAAAAATTCTATCGAGTTTCAAGTTTCAAGTATTGATTTCCGTCGAAAAGTTTGCATTGTTGTTTTTGTGTTAAATGTTTGAATGCTTCGTCATTGATAACCTGACCGAAAGTTAGTGTTGTCAACATTATCATAGCATAAGCATAGCTGGTAGCAAAATGAATGCCTATCAAATGCCTGTCCAAGGCAAAAAGTTATCCAAAAAAGACTTGGAAGAGCAAAGGAAAAAAGACGAGGAGAAAGCTGCGGCCAAGGCTTTCGAAGAGTATGTTGCCGTTTTTCAAGAATCCGCTACGAACAAACCCTCCAAAGTATGGATCAAGGCTGGAACATACGATGCTGGGAGAAGACGTAAGATATAAGAGCAATAAGAGGCCTATGAAACCAAGGATTTTTTCTATTTTTACCGTTTATAAATGTTGTATATTATATCTTTCAGAGGAAGACACTAATGAGAAAGGAAAACTATACAAGCCTACGTCCCGATTTGAAAAAGATTCATCTGCTGTCTCTGAACAGTCTCAGAGCTTTTTAGACTCAATTAGAATTGATAGATCTGCTGGAAAGAAGAAAGAAAAAGAAAAGAAGAAATCTAATCTAGAAATTTTTAAAGAGGAGTTAAAAATGTATGTTTGGACATTAAAGCCTTTTAGCATTTTTTCTTTTGTCCTATATACTAATTAGGTGTTAATTTTCTACAATGTTCGTCAGAATTCAAGAAGAACGGGAAGAGCGGTACAGACTGAAGCAAAAACTTGGGCTCCAAGAAATAATCAAATTGCCACCAAAACCTGGGGATGAACTTCGTGCTTCGCTGTCCCTTGAACTCGGTTAATACTCTAAGTCAATTTTACTATCCCTTGCTACTCGCACCTTTGTTAGTGTCTCGAAAATCACAGACTTTTAAAGTCACTGAGGAAGATTAGAATGCGCAGTGCATTCTCTCTTCCATGCTTAAGAAGCCCTCTCTCTGTAGCTTACTAAAAATGTAGGGAATGAGAGATGATGATCAAATCATGCTAGGAAGACAAAAAAATGCTTCCACTCCTACAGCTGGAGTTCACCTTGGAATGTCATCTGAACAGTATTAATAATGTTACGTTTCTTTGTGGAAATCACCGATTATTACTTTTAGATGATGTTAGGATGGGATCTGTTGATGATGGAGATCCTAACACTACCAATATCTACCTGGGCAATCTTCCCACAAAGGTCAGTGTACACTTTATTTATTTCATGCTTCAATCAATATATTCATTGAAAAAACAATCAATGTGTAAAAAATCTTGACACAACATGTTTTACAGCTCTCTGGTCATAGTTAAGGACTGTATTTTGTGATCATATTGTTATAGAGTTAGAACCCCAGTTTCTCTTTATTTTGTGTGCTACTACAGATTTCTGAGCAACAGCTCATGGAAACATTCGGTAAATTTGGACCTTTAGCCAGTGTAAAGGTCATGTGGCCACGTACGGACGAAGAGAAATCCCGAAATCGGTTATCCGGTTTTGTTGCCTTCATGTCCAGGCGTGACGGAGAGCGGGCTCTGAAGACTTTGGCTGGCAAGGAGATACTCGGCTCAGAAGTAAAATTAGGTTGGGGGAAAGCTGTTCCTATTCCAGCATTTCCTATTTACATTCCACCAACCATGATAGAACTCACTATGCCTCCCCCTTTGTCCGGGTTACCGTTCAATGCTCAGCCGGACAAAAAGGATCGTCAGAGGGTATGAACAAAAGCTTAATTACTCTGTGAGCATGAGCATTTGGCATTCCTGTCAAAACGTGAAAATTTTTTAATAAAAATTATTTGCAGATTCCTCCCGTCGGAACTCCTTATCCAACTGATCCCAAAGGGAAAGAAGAATTTGAAAGGGTAATTATTGCATATTTCATTTTTCTCTGTCAGATTCAGATAATATGAGATTTCACCAAATTGCAAATATTACTTATGATTTTAGGTTTTAAGAAATGCAACGGTTAAAGTGGTAGTTCCAACTGATAGAACTTTACTTGCTTTAATTCATCGAATGGTGGAGTTTGTTGTCCGAGAAGGCCCAATGTTCGAAGCCATGATAATGAACAGGGAAATAAATAATCCACAGTACCGGTAGGTTGATGATACACATTAAGAGTACACCCGATTCCGTGTAAAGTCGTACATTTCTACGTGCGTAAATCTCCTAGCCAATCAGATCAGTAAGTAGAAGTTGGAAGTCTGCTCTGATTGGCTGGGAGATTTACGCACGTAGAAATGTACGACTTTACACGGCATCGGGTGTATCCCTATTGTTTCTGTTTAGCTATGAAATCTTGGTCTGTATTTTAACTGACTTTGTTTGCACAGGTTTTTGTTTGAAAATCAAAGTCCTGCTCATATTTATTACCGCTGGAAATTATTTTCCATTTTACAAGGAGAAGCAACTGGAAGGTGGAGAACTGAAGAGTTTCAGCTGTTCAAGGGAGGATCGATTTGGCGTCCGCCTACGTTAAATCCTTTTACTCAGGGTATGCCTGATGAACTTGTTCCTGAGGAAGAACGGGAAATTCGGAAAGGAACGCTATCAAATGCGTAAGTTTTCAGTGTGGTGGATATGGTGTTTCTAGTAGTATTCCCTCTGGATTGTAACTGACTTGATTATAAATAGTATTGAATAGAAGGTGATTAATATTTTGAATTATAGTCAAAGAGAAAGACTGGAACGTATGCTTCGAAATATCACACCAGAACGCCATAAAATTGCTGAAGTGATGATTTTCTCGATCGAGCATGCAGAGTCTGCAGAAGAAATTTGTCAATGTATCAAGGAGTCTCTGACGAACCCGAAAACCCCGCTTCCCAAGAAAATGGGAAGACTCTACATAATTTGTGATGTTCTTCGAAATTGTACAGCGAAAGGAATGAATGCGATTGGTTACCGAAAACAGTTCAAACCCCATCTACCTGCAATTTTTCAGGAAGTTCACTACGCTTACCAAACAGCATGTTCTGAAAGTGTAGGCTCAACTGCTGAGAGTTTCAAGCAAAGAGTAATGGCTTGTTTCAGGGCCTGGGATGAATGGGGAATATACCCGAACGAGTTTTTGATTCGACTACAAAATATCTTCTTGGGTCTTTTGTCTGCCAATTCCAGAGTATGTTCACCGCTATTTATGTTGAATATAGTTAATTTGGGAAAAGTAGTCCCACTCTAATGAAATTCGTACTGTTGCTTTGTTGCTTAATAATTTTTTCTCTTTAGGAAGAAGAGGAGAAAATATTCGAAGGCATTGAACAAGACAATGACGAAGAAATCATTCGAAAACATCGTAAATCCCCACCTCGTGCCGCTATGCCACCAAAAAGTGCACTCAACCTTGTCCGTGCCCTTCAATCACTGGAACCTAATGAAGACGTGGATGGAGTCCCTTACGAAGATATTGATGGAACTCCAATGGTCGAATTTAATCCAAAAAGAGAACAAGAAGAAAAGCAATCCCAGTTAGAACCAATTCAACAGCAACAAATAGCCCAATCAAAACCTAAAGGAGGGTTCGTGCCTTCCAAATGGGAAACTGTAGATCCTGAAGAAGTGAAAGCACAAGCTGTCACTACCACTTCGAAATGGGATTTATTTGAAGACGCTGAGGACAATTCCGATAGCAAATCTGGTAGTGGAAGTAATAAGCCTCCTGGGAGTTACGGCCTTGTGGCTTATGGTGGAGGAGACGAAGACGAAGATATCGATGGTGCTCCAATGGAAATGGATGACGAAACTTCAGAAGTCAGTTTCCCCAGAGTTGATAATGATAGAGGAAGTGTGTACAGTGGTTTCATGGGAGACGACAATTCTGAAGAACGAAGACTAAAATTGAGAGAAGTGGAAATGAAAGTTGTAGCTTTCCAAGACGATCTAGAAAGTGGCAGAAGGTCAATAAAGCCGGGTAGCAGTGTATCCCAAATGTTACAAAATTATCGGGATAAGTTACTACGGAAGGTGAGATATTGAATAGTGGATAGTTTGAGTACATTTCTTAAACAGTCGTGTTTCACAGTTGGATGAATATTTTATACAGGCTGAGAAAGAAAGACTGGTGCATGCTAGAGTATCTGAAGATTTTGAAGACCGTGTGGAAGACAAATACAGTAAACATTCTTCCCGGACAAAAGATCGATCCTCGAAGAAAAACATTTCTCCCACATCTTCATCCCATGAGCGGGGGAGAAGTAGAAGTCCACCTAGTGCTAGGTCTGTTTATTACGAAAGTTTATCTTTCTTTGCTCTCTGTCTTTGTAGTTTTTTTAGTCAGCTCTCTGTTTGTCTAAGAAGAAGGGATATACTATGTATTCGTTCTATTTTCTATCTTGGGTGACAATATGATGCATGGGTATAAAATCTAACACTAGTATGGCATATGTATATAAGCAGGTCATCTGGAAAATCTAGTAGAAAACATCGAAGTAGAAGTGACTCGAGGTCACCTTCGAATAGGAGATCGCATCATCGCAGGTAAGATTTATTTGGCTAGTTAGTTTGTTAGTTATTTATTAGTTTTTGAAAGAATTGTATTGATATTTGACCGATCAATCCAGTTTATACGCTCACTGACTATGTTTTAATGAGTTGTATTCATGTACTGACTTGTTGTCTGTGATACACGCAACGTATATGTGATAGCATGAACTATGTGCAATGTGATGAAAAAGACTGATGAAACTAACGATGAGTTTTTCTTCTCTTTCTTGTTATCCGTTTCTCTCTGTTGTACGTTCATTCAAACACACACACACACGTAAATGGTTCAGGTCCAGGAGTCGAAGTCCTATTTCCAGTAGTAGTCGAAAAGTGAGACGTTCCTCCAAATCAAGGTCCAGATCCAAGTCACCTTCTTCTCGGCGGCATAAGTATAAGCATAAACGTTGAGACTCGCTATGTGAAGGATTATTTCATAGTACTATCGTGAGTATTTGAAGATTTAGTATATTATATAGTTTGTTATTAATTCATAACAATTATGACTGTTTACTCTGATTGGGAATGTTTTTTCTTATAATCTTGTTGTTGCTATTTGCTGTATAATATAAATTTATTGTACTTGCCATATTGTTATGGAGGTTGCATGTCAACGTGGAAATAATAAAGCTATATATGCATTTTAGTGACCTATACTTATTCATACAGTAAGAAATGCCTTTGCTCTTGTTCATTTGAAACCAATAATTATCCTTGTGGTAAATAAAAGGATACCTTAAATGATTTTTTTAAACTGGGGCAAAGTGAGGAAATTTTATTACCAAAGCATTGTTCATAGTTTGCACCCACATAATACATTACAGCTCATTATGCGTGGAATGGAAATGAAAATTCACAACTTTTATGTTAGACCTTGAAGAAAGACGACATATTCTACTGATACATGCATTTTTGTAGTCAGCCTTACACTCACTAACCAAACTACCAGCTACCTCATACTTTTACATGTGTAATAGTAAGTTGTCTACAAAATTCACAGTCATGGAAAAACACTTTAAGTTGACTCCTACTATACTAGCTAACTAACTAACTAACTAACTAACTAACTAACTAACTACTGATATCATCCATACAAGAATATTATTGTATTCAATTCACAGTGAAACTAACTATGGACCTAAAAGCAAATAAAAAAGTCAATGTTGAATTCATGATAAGTTTATATACTTATTCACTCCCTCACTAACTAAACTTGAACCCACTCGATATTTATATGTACTTTCATTGGAAAATGTTTTCCACATTGTCCATAGTGGGCAATAAACGCTGCTTAAATTACATTCAGTTAGTACACACACAGTGAGTTCACTGTAGGAATTATGATATTCAGGCTCATGTACTTAGCATATGCATGGATTTGATATTGAGTCGTGCAGTGTAAATTGTGAAAGAAATTGTATATGTGGACAAACGAAAGCTTCAAGTGAATGCAACGTGAAACGTGACTAATCCTATGTTGCCCACTAAGCAGAACATTTGAGATCATTTTTTATCCCTCTCTGCATGCTCTCACTTTATATGTGGCGTTCTAAAAATCTTTCTAACTAACTAACTGATGATACCGCATGTTGTGATTAATACGATCAAAGGTTTTTTTGCAGCCCGCTTGTATATACGAAAGTCTAGTTTCTTTTCATGGTTAACCAGAAGAAGTTTGAATTTTATGACTTTTCTGCTATACATGCCTTTTGTCTTGTTGCGAAATTTGTAATAAAAGGAAGAGTGTTGTAACAATCAGCACTTTCATATTTTATACCATAAGAACTATTATTGGGAGTCCATATAGATTACAAGTGTAAAAAAGATGAAGACACAAATGGGGTGCTTATTCTTGCTTACTTACTGCTATAGTATCATAGTTAGTTAGTTTAGTTAGTGGATAAGAACCCCCTGTAAATTTTCTACTCTAACTACTATCCTATGTGCACTTGCAGTACACGCTTTGTGGATATTTATTTATCATACTGTATTTTTCATATGCATTGGATTTCATTGCGTGAATGATTTGCACAGTATACTTTAATGGATGGTGAGTCGACGAAAAGGAAATAAAATTAGTGAACGGGAAACTAGGATGAAGAAACAAAGCAAAGCTTTTACGACATGAACAGGATTGTACAAAGGGTTGAAAAGTAGGTTGCTTCAGTAAATGCACAAGGAAAAATTATGTCTCTTTTGTGAAGGAAGAAAAAAGGTGGAGGAAAAAAATTGTTCTCATTTTAGCTATCTTTTGGGATTTTCCCTACAATAAGGAAAACGTGTTTCTCTCAGGATGACATGGAGAAACACGTAATAGAATATTAGTTCTCTTGATGATACATTTTTTAGGTATATATCAAACTACATGTACTGACAGACAACTGACTAACTAACTACCATGTGTGTGAAGCTTATATTTCAAGTAAGAAAATTTAACAACTCGCCCTATCGTCATCTGGGTACGATAACGCATATAAATATGAGAAAGAGATCCTTTTTCTTCTTTTCAAGGTTATATGCCATTTGATTACGCAATGCTGACACAGTATGGCTGTCTTATCCTGTGTGAAGGATTTTGGAGGGTTTGTTTAACACAGCCCCAAACGGGCAGCCTGGCTGTAAAAGCTTACTAGAAAATGGGAAAGTTGTATTTTCTTTACAAGAAAGGAGGCTTTTAAGGGCCATGTGGAACTAGGGGAGAGAGGCCCTTAATGGTGGCCGTAAATAGTGATAGGTACAATTGCTAGGTATAAGGGAGAAGGCACTTTTCATTTCCCAATGAAAGCCTTTGGAAGGGATGGCAAGGGGAAGAGAGGGGAAACGTGAGTATATCTAGGAATGGCATTCTGTGCACCTAGGCATTACACACTATATCACAGGGGTTATTATTTTCTACTTTGTTTGTTTTCAACTCCCTTAGTATTTGCTCCTATATGATGAGGTCACAATGGCGTACAAAGGGAGGATAAATAACAACTTACTGTATGTTTCGGCTTTATAGAAAGGTGTAAAAGTTGTTTCTTTCCAACCATGGTGGAAATATTTACCAGTCATTCCATCTTTATTCATACGTAGCTTTTCCAATGCGTGGAAATATCTATCGATATTGGAATCTTGTAATACCTCCTGCTTCGGGCCCATACGAATATGAATTTTAAAACGCATGGTATGATCTAGCTATCCAATTCAATAATTTATTATTCATCCTGCATACAGTGCCGATCAAAATAAATGCATAAAATATGAACCAAGTAAATTTTCCTGGATTTCGTGCCAGTGCCACACATCTTGGCAAAGCTAAAGCCACGATATGCATTTATAATCAACCCGCATCTGTACCTCATTGAAGCCCACACTTGTGGAAAAATGACGGGTGAGAAAATGAGATACTATGTGAGATAAAATCATTTGAGTGCTAACTAACTATGCAAGGCTATATCTAGGAACATTAGCTGTTGAAAGTCGGTTCGGTTTGTTCAATGGAAAAGAGACAGATGCGGGAAATTTCTATCCCGCTTTCTCTCCCTTTCTTTTGATCCCGCTTTGGGATCCCCCATCATCATATCCTTTCTACTACGCATTCATCAAAATGGTATAAACTGCATCTGCTTTCATTTGTGTGCAACAGTAGTATGTTGGACGCCGTTGACGAATTTCGTCAGGCAAAGTATTTCAGTTTTGTAGCTTTCTTATAATTTCACCAGTTGTGCAATCGTTGTTTCTCCATTTCCGATTCCACAGGTTTCTTTCACTGTCGTTTACATTTTTTGGTCAGTCAGTGTAGTTTAGGGAAATTTTGATTGCAAGGGAAAACGAATATTGTGCAGGTCAAGAATTTTGAAGGACGATAGAAAACAAGAATAGTCGCAGTTAGCTTCCTCAAAGTCCAATCTAACAAAAAACTAATTGGATTGGTAAGTAAATTTTTAATCACGATAATTTTAAATTGCACTTCGGCTTCACACCACTCTTGGTCTTAGATTGACTAAATAATTAATTCATGTGCTTTCGCATTCATCAATATTTTGTACTCTATATTAACGAGCTATTACAGGCATGATTTGCTATTTACTTGCCATGCATAGTTTCACTAATGATTTTGACTGGGATTAGTTAGTTGATTTGCCTGAGTGTAATAATTCGTCATTCGTTCACCTGTATTATTGTCGGCCGATGAAATTTACAATTATTAATGTGTCGATAAGAAAGTGAGAAGCCTTTGCTTACAACGAAGACAATGGGCATTCTTGTGAAATTGTGGTTTGATTACCAATACAAAGTTGGTTAGTTAGTAAGTACGATAGCCTTGCGTTTGCGTTCCGTTTGCTTGTATCCTCTAGGAAAATGCATTCTTCGAAATTGCAATTCATCAATTCACTTTAGGACTAACTAACTAGCTAACTGTAGTGAAGGTGTATGTGCATTGATGCTGTGTAAGCAATCAAACATGAATTCAAGGACATATTTTTTGTAATCATCATTCATTTCATGGTTAAAGTTTTTGCCATTCTTGTAAGAAACTAAAGAAAGGATAGCTCAAGGATACAAGAATAATCCCAACTCTCACCCATTCATTTTATATCTCGTGTTTATCTCCACACATTGTTTACGATGAGATTTTTCTACGTAGTAGTATCTAGTCAACTAACTATAGTGGCGAAAAATTTGGCCAACATTTACCACTTGTCTGCAGGCTCTGTACAAGGAAAAGAAGAAAGGCTTGAAAAAACTAACTAACTAACTACTATTCTTTGTAAACATTTCAAGGTAAACCACTGACTGGCACAATAACTAACTCACTAACTGCATACAGCTAGGCGCTAATTATGGTATCCTAGTAAGCAAGTACTTTAATCCTACAGTTAGTTAGGGAGCCGTCTGCTTTCGATTCGTTTTTCACAACAAATGGCTAACTACATATACTAATATTGGGGAAAGACTTTGTGATTGGGAACAAGCAATGCCGCATTACATAGAATGAAATCGGTAAGCGGATCACGTATAGAAATTCATATTCACTTTAAACGTATTGTTGAAATTGTACTGCACAGGTTGAGGCGGAAGTTCGGTTTATAGGGAAAATTAGAACCGTATAAATAATACAGGTGAAGCATATTTCATCTACAGCCATCTAAAAAAGTCAACCCCTCTCAACTCATCCTGTTGTGTGTACATATATTCGTATGCATTGGATTACATGAACAGCACACTGCATTTATTTATGGGCTCTACACAGGAAGTAACAATAATAACAACACCACCACACCAAGTGCACTATGTTGTTTCGTTTGGCAAGAGAGAAAACCTGTTATTGTTTACGCGTACATAATAACAACCCATTTCAATCAAATCCTATTATTTACCTGCTTGCTTTGCCATCTATATGTATATTTTTATTTGCAAGTTAGTTAGTTATTCAAAGTTACTACTGTGAAGTTTTATAGTATAAAGCAAAGCAATAGATATAATTTTTTAAAGGATTAATTTTCTGGCAAAAAATATGCAAAGCACGCTAGCTTTTTAGCTGTAGGTTACCAACTTTAACTTAACTTGCTGCTGTCATCCTTCACCCGATTTTTTGTATCATGAATAGGAACTATTATTGGCATACAATAGGAAAATTTCGCATGTCTGTGAATACATGATGGCATTGAGTAGTGAGTATTCCATAATAATGATGAATATGGAAATTGGGGAATTCACTGTCTGCAGAAATGAAATTGGCTTTCGCATGTTGAAAGCACAAGTTTCATAAAGTACACACGTAGTGTAGCCCACAGAATGTATTTCTCAATCATAATGAAAACGTATGTTTTTTCTATTTCCTCAAGGAATAGGTGGCTAACTAACAAAAACCTACAATACATTGCTATGTATGTCCTACGCCATCCTTTTACTTGAAAGTCAATGGAAAGACATTTGTTGTTGTTTTTTAGTGTGTGAGAGCTGTTATTGCGTAATAAAGAAAACAAGGACAAACGTTTGCATGAGATGATCATTCATTACACATTTTTTACCATACCAAGTAGTACATGTAAAGTTGGCTCCGTGAAGCAACAAAATATAGCTACTGATAAAAGCATGCCGTGTTGTTTTGTATCCTCATGTAGTGTGTGTGAATAAACTTTATGTGCGAGCTGAGCACTACGTATACTTGTTGCTTCACGCTACAATAATACTAATAATAATGGGATTCTTGTATACTGTAGATGATAATGTATAGTTTAGTGAAAGGAAGTTAGTTAGTTAGTAGTAGTATTCCTCCTATATGAAGTCAAATATGACAGAGATAAGGACTATATAGTCGCTGTGGATGGATGTAGAAATTCAAAATGCATACAACATTCACTCACTCTTTTGGAGATAGGCAAAAGGCAAGCAAACAGTGAGTATGATGCTAACTCTTAAACTCATATGTTTTCTAACTATATGTTCATTTTGTGTGCTTTCGAAGAGTTCAAGTCTCCTTCACTTTTACAACACACACATGTGGACAAGTACTTTACACATTATGCACGCACTGACTGACTACTTACTAACTTACTACATATATTACTATGCGTGCATAAAGCACTTGTGGCTTTTTGGCTTATGGAGGAAAAGAGAGTGAAGATTAAGACTACTGATTAGAAATTCATCACTAGCTGGTTAGTCAGTTAGTTAGTTTATAGGCATATATAGGAAAGACGTGAGCATGATAGAATTTTTCGCTTCCTTACTTACAGCGAAAAAGTCACTTGCTTGCTTACTAACTTACCAATGGTTCTGTCTGTGCTTACAACGTTTTTTTATCTTTCATTATTCGTGCCGAGTTTCTCTTGAATGCCTGTTCCTCTTGCATGCTCTCGATTATTGCATGCTAAACAAAAGGAAGTAAGCGAGTGCCTATCAAAAAGCTGCTGCTACTGCTAAATTTGCTCATTAGTTAGTTTAGTTGGAAAAGTTAGTAAGGCCAGCATCTTTTAAAATTTTATTTCCCACCTACTTCTCTTTTAGGTACTAACTAACTAACTACTGTCTGATGTCGCAAGAAAGGAAAAAAGTAATACTACACTTTCATGCCCTTGCTTGCTTAGCTAGCTACAGCTATACGTTTTAGATACTACTACCACACCACATGTGGATATCTAGCATTAACTAGTTTCCTAGCTGTATGTTATGCATTATTATTCGCCCGATTGCAAATATAGTAAGCAGGGAAATTTTTTGCCACTGTGTGTGTTAGGTACCAGCTTTTATGTTCGGAATATCATTTTGTGGTTTCGCCTTGATACTGATTCAAGTGAACTGTTGATATGTATGCGTACATGTATACTACTAGTGATTTGGTACAGAGAAAAACAGGGTGTATTAAATTCAATGGAAATTCAAGTGCCATGATAAAATTCTCTTCTGTTTTCTCTCACTTTATACTCCTCTGTGTAAAATATTAGCTATCTAACTACCACTTTAACTTGCTTGACATACTTATGCATAGTTTAGTTAGTGAGTACTGTGGCAAGCTATTGCGTTATACATGTTTTTTGTGTGTCCATATGTGTGGGATTTCTTTTCGCTTCAAGTAACTAAACTGCTTTCTGAGAGCTTAGCTGAAACCCTCTTTGGAACAAAAAAAAGTGACAATACATGTATTCACTCAAGTGCTGGATTTTCCCTAAAAATTTCCCCAAAATTCTTACACATGGTTTCCACCCCCAATGCCTATGGCTGACCCTGTACTGATACTAACTTACATCTATGCTACATCTTTGCTCAGGTTTTCCTACCATATTATTTTCTCGACTATGCTGTACGTTTATCATTTTCTTCTTCATTCAAACGCAATGTATATTATCATATTATTATTCCCGTCGCTAATTTCCCAACTTTTCTTTCCTGGCCCACAAACAAACTTATGGTTAGTTACTGCATACATGAATCCTATTTCTGTGCAAGTCATGCAAATAAGCACACCCCCAAAAAAATCCAGCTCCATTTACATCCTAACTAACTATAGCCATATAGCTATCCAATGCACGTAAAAGTTTGTTTGGTCGTACTGATTGCCACGTCATGATTTCATTGTAAATAGTCTGTCTATCTCGTGACATGCTTATATCCTTTGAGCCATACAGGCAGTCAAAATGGCCGCCTATACTTCTCTCTTTTCAGTCCATAGGAATTGATGAAAATTTTTGTCTCTCCTCTCTCCCCTCTTGTATGATCTGGGACTAAGAGAAACTTGATTCTGCATGAACCATGTACTAGATTTACACATTATATTTACATGCATGAAAAAGAATGTAAAACGGACCACTTGACAATGTAGCTTGCATGTGCAAGCAGCTACCTTTCCATTTAACCAACATCATACATTCATCGTTTGTTGTTTAGTTGGTTAGTTAGTTAGTTAGTTAGTTAGTGCTATACTAGGAATCACAGTTTTATTATTGAGGAGAGAAGAACTCTCTCCCATTATTTTCCTCACATAATGATACATGGAGCAGGAGCCTAGCGAAATAACTATA
>Ga0210040_10002669_pt1 | contig 24881 bp, 26 predicted proteins | sample CryGeyCG12114_NA_FD_185462 | JGI IMG/M metagenome (GOLD analysis project Ga0210040, IMG submission 185462) | Groundwater microbial communities from aquifer - Crystal Geyser CG19_WC_8/21/14_NA (SPAdes) (version 2) | ecosystem: Environmental > Aquatic > Deep subsurface > Groundwater | place: USA... | reverse complement strand
TTACATGTTATTTTCCGTATGAAAAATCGAAAAATGAACTTCGATTTTGGGCCCAATTTTTCCGGATTCTTTGTTCGACTGTTACTGACAAACGAAAGAGCATCGGATTGGAATATTTCAGGTGCAGATACTAGAGGGTCTAAGGAAGACTTAGAAAGTGTTTTTAAGAAAATTCCTTACGAACATACTTCGGACTTACATTGTGAGTCGTTTCGGCTACTATCATTGGATAGCAGTGATCTTGTTACGGAGCCGAAGGCGGAGTCTTAGAATTACTAGAAACGGGAGCGCCCTATGCTCCACATGTTAAAGCTAAAATCACCTGAAAACGCAAGATGAAATTTGTGTTAACACACTCTGTTTGGAACGGGGTAAAAGTTGTGTGCGCAGTTTTCAGACAGGTTTAAGAATAACCCCAACCGTGACAAAAATGGTTTAATTTTGTAACTAAATGTTTCAATTTGAAATGTTAGGGTAATTTTTCGGTCATCTGATCAGTTTACTGGAATAACTTGTAGTAATATTATTGCTGGCGCGAAAATCAAAATGATGTTGATTGATGATTCAATTTGCGATTGCAAGTTGGTGAGCAGAGAAAGACTAACTGATGAGACTACCGAAAAACGATAAAAACCCCTAAATTATTATTACTGGTTTTTTGTAATATTAATATAAATAATTCCTTACAACCCGGCTTCGCCGTAATACCCTCTTGCTGAGGTTTATTGTTAATAAAGATATTTCTCTCTACATTCGTGGATTCCTAAAAGCGTATTTCTCGCAGCTACTAACCTCTACCTGCCGATTTGATCGGCTGGGAGAAGTACTCATGCAGAAATCTACGAAAGTAAAGGGTGTCGGGTGTACTACTAATATATTTGGAAAAGAATTGAAATATTTTTTTTACAGTTGGTATCGATTGATTTTATTGATCGGCCTGATCGAATTTCTCGGATTGATTTGCCTGTTTTTTATGCATTTATCAGTATCAGGAACGGACCATAAAAACGAACCACCGTTGTTAGATGTATCATTTATTGTTATAATTAATGCAGTCATTACATTACTGGGCATACCCTTGTATTTTGCTAATCAAGAGAAATCGAAAAGACCGAATTTATTGGACTATGGACTTATCATGGGGCAGAAAACTGATGAACTCTGGGAAAGGGTTGGGTCTCTCCTTCATGAACTACAAACTGAGGAAGGAGTGATGAGAAAGGTGAGAAAAAATGAATCATCTGAATGACAATGTCCATTTCAGGGGTGATTACAGTTGTTCTAAAGTTGTAAGGCGATATAGTATGGATGGTTGGCTCTAAATAATTTGATAGCAACCAAACAATCCAACAAAAAAACAATGTCTGGTTATTAGAGCAAAATAAACTACCTTTTTTTGAAATGGACTGGCGCTCATCTGATATCATTCCACTATTATCATCAAATATTATTAACTATCCTACATTGCTTTCGTTGTGTTTTTAGTTTTCTGATCTGGAGCAAAAAGAAAGGCTTAGGGGGGATGGTTCAATGAAACAGAACTTCTACAATGCGATTAGTTGCATGTAAAAACCTTAATACCTGACAAATGCTTCAATTTTCACTATTTTTTTATATTTGAAGTTAGACTTACGATTAATATTTTTTGTGATTAGATTAGATTAGACCGACGAATAATTTAACAATTTTTAAATGTATACACTCTGTCCCAAAAACACCGTGACACCTAGAGTTTTTGGGGTATAGAAATACTAAGAGAGCAGAGGAGGTAATTTTCATGTATTCTGTTACTACTAACAAGCAATCTATACACTGAAAACAGCTTGAAAATCCCTTGGCTAGAACTCGAGATACAGCTTTTGAAACAAGCGCAGTTTAAGCCCCCCTTTAAAATGCATGTAAATTTTGGGTAAATTCCGAAAAAAAAGTTTCATAAGCTGTATCTCGAGCTCTAGCCAAGGGATTTTCAAGCTGTTTTCAGTGCATGATAGCCCTTGATTTTTGCTACCATATGACATAAAAGTTGTAGAAATCGACTTCAGATATTTTGAGTAATTGGAAAAAAATCGAAAAACACGCTAATTCTCACTTCGCCCCTTATGGGAATTAACACGTGTCACGCTTTTTTTGGGACACCCAAAATTCAGTTTTTCGAGAATTTCTCGCTAACCCTTGATCCGATCGGGATGAAACTTGGCATGTATAGATTGCTTGTTAGTAGTAACAGAATACATGAAAGTTACCTCCTCTGCTCTCTTAGTATTTCTACACCCCAAAAAATCTAGGTGTCACGGTTTTTTTGGGACAGAGTGTATATGAATAAAATGAAAAACTGAATAAATAATTCATATTTGGAATTTTTTTTTCAAATTAACAGTGATTATGAGAAATTACTTATGAGTGCATCCGGTCAAGAAAGGCATCTCCCAATCACTGCATTACGTCATTCAAATCCAGTGGCGTATCTCACCCTAATTTTAGGTTTGGGTTTTAGAAATTAATTTTTACAAGAATTCATTAGTGCTATGGATTTTAAAAGAAATGCGATGATATCTAGTGCTTACTTCGATTTTTCGGTATGGGTTTGAGCTCATAGAACTCATAGTGAAGTACGGCACTGTTTAAATCGCATCCTGTGGCATCATTTAGTCGCGCTTAATAGTTAGTCATAACGGATGAATTACTGATTAAAGTTTGATAATTATTTAACAACAGAGGACGGGAAATGGTGACTCAATAGATATCAGTAAGACTGAATAAATGTTTTGATTAAGTATTGCAAGATCTCGTTTCATGTCCGTGAAATTTGTCATTGGTGCTGCCTACGCTTGTTCAGGCACACCCGCTATGAAAACATACAGCTACTGCCGGTTGTCTCTGAAATAGTCAAATGAGTTTTTGAATGCTCAACAGTTTATAATTACATCAATAATTGCGGCGCTAGAAGACTTCCGAACAAATAAACTGTGTTAAAATGTAAATAATCTGTGTATTGCAAACAAGCAAACAATTTAAACGACTTGTTCATGCACGCAGTGTTTATCATTATCATCCATTTTTTCATTAAACACGCATACTATATAGTTTTATTTTTTTTAAATGCTTGGCTCTCTCAATGTAAGAATTTTGGGTAAACTTATGCACTCAATATTACGGAAACTTTCAATGAGAAATGTGGCATGTAATTTTCTTGATTTGTATTATGCATTGAGGAATTTATTGTATTCTGCAACTCAGAGGAGAAAATTATATTTTTGGCACCAGTTTTTATTCAACATTCATCTCATGCTTATTGTTTAACTATATACCAACATTAGCAATTAATTTCCAATATGATGAGTAATTACAGCAGTATGAGTGAGTTGGTTAGTAAAAATATCAGTCAGATGTATTTGGATTTTTATTTATAGATAAACCGATATGACAATGAGATCAGGATGCTAACTGAATTGGGAGCAGCAGTGCTGGTTTATGACCACTGGGCAAAAGTGGGTTTTTGCCGGGCAAAATCCCGTGCTTCCCGGGCGGTAAATGGGCAAAACGGAGCAAAACTATTAAAATTAACTTTAACGAGCCAAATTGAAAGCTCCGACACTAGAAAATATTTTTCCTTGCATCAGTGTAGCGAGTGTAGCCTAAACTCACCGTCGTGGTATAATTAATTAGGTAATTTGGTGTTTCGAAATGTTCTGAATGGCGTCGTCGTTTAACAATAGGAATTTATATGTTATTTCTAATTATCTTAATTTAAAACTCAACTAAACAGATGCAAAATTTGATAAACAAGTTATATTGCAATGAGAAAATCAATAATAATCTTGATTTTATCTATATTCATATCACTAACACTCTAGCGAATTTAGTTTTGCCCGATTTGGCCAGTTTTATTTGTTCAACTAGTTTTACCCACTAGCCGAGTAAAATGCTATTTTGCCCGAACAAAAGCCAACACTGGGGAGCAGCATTGCGAATTGGGTGAAAACGTTCAGAACGATATGAGCTGTATGCTATACCATGAGAGGCAAGGCATGACAGACATGAATTTGGATTCTCATTGTGAGTAATATCTGATTCGAAGAATCTGTGAGCCACAGAGACGCAAACTAAAGCTCATATCCGAACTCTATGCATGCGTCAAGCATAGTTTGAATTGATCAAAGTCCCAAAAGTTCAGGGTTAATTTAGAATGAAGAGCTCAGAAACTAGAATTACGGGAAACACAAATAACATATAGGGTATGGTGTATTTATATTTCAATGGAAGAATGTCTGACCATGTTTCTGAAATTTAGGAACTAAAGAAACCGTATATTTATCCATTTGTATATAAGTGCTTTTTTTATGCTAGATTGTGACGCCAATTTTTTAGCCCGGTACAGGGCTTATGGGATAGTGAAATTTTTTTTCGGTGTATCCACGTTTCGAACGCATCAACCGATTGACTTCAAATTTTGCACACCTTATTGAGATTACGCAAAAGTAGGAAATAAGATTGCAAATCAGCTCAATCGGAGAATGCCTAAGTTGTTTTTATGCGCATAAACGGTGTTCATGGTGATTGTTTTAACGATTAGCATGTGATAAGTCATTCACATATGTTTATGTACGGACACCAGGGAAAAAAGGGTCTTCACAATGATATATTATTGTAAATCCACCTAAAATGGCTAACTTAACTTTTTATATAGCGGTAATCTTGGTAACCAAATAGGATTACATGCCCATGGTCACTTGACTGCTGGAGATCCATGTCTACAACTCTTATCAGTGATGTTGAACACTAAAAGCGTTAGTTTAAGTCATGAAAGACCAAAATCCCAACGTTCGTTAAATTTTCACATCGGTTAAAAAAAACACGTGGAGTTTACATGTTAACTGCTAAGTTACTGCACCAAAAGTTTTCAAGCGCCCATGGTCACTTAACTACTGGGTATTTATGTCTACAAGTCATATCAGTGATGTTAAACACCTCAAGCATTAGTTTAAGTCATAAAACACCAAAATCCCAACGTTCGTTAAATTTTGACAAGGGTTCAAATAAAGCATGTGCAATTAACATGTAAACAATAAGGCTATTGTACTAAAAATATTCAGGTGCCAATTGTCACTTAACTACTAAACATCCATGTCTACAAATTTTATCAGTGATGTATAACACAACAAGCGTTAATTTAAGTTATAAAACACCAAAATCCCAACGCGCGATAAATTTTGACACTGGTTTAAAAAAAGCATAGCTCGCATGTTATCTGTGTTGCAACATGCACTAAAAATATTCAAGTGCCTATTGTCACTTAAATATTGGAGATACATGTTTACAAATCTTATCAGTGATGTAAAACATAACAAGCTTTAGTTTTACTCATAAAACATCAAAATCGCAACGCGCGATAAATTTTGACACTGGTTTAAAAAACAGGCATAGCTCACATGTTATCTGTGTTGCAATATGCACTAAAAATATTCAAGTGCCTATTGTCACTTACCTACCCATCTTTTTAGTTTCTTTATTATAAGATTGTATGATGATGCTTAACTCCTGTACCGGGCTCAGCTAAGTTGTACCAGAAGTTTTTCGATTTTTTTATACAAGCAATTGCTTAAAAATGATCAAAATACAAGTTTGACATGCCCGGTTTCTGATTGATACAAAATCTACTGGCATGTCAAATTTATTATACCTGAGATAATGGCGATTCGTACCAAAGTAAAAATTGTATATTCATTGAGAAAAATGTATATTCATTGCACGCAAGAAATTCATGCAAATAATTTTACAATGAACTGTCGCATAAGTTACTGTCTGCTTCGAATTGATGACGTCGGGAGTTATTCGGCATTAGTTGTTTTTTTCCATTTGTTTCTGCAATAGGCTTATTGACAACAAAGTCTCCCAGACAAGCAAAATGTCTGTGAATAAAAGCTCATATAATACCTGCTATAAGAAATATATTTCTGTCGAATTTCCTGGAAACAAGCTGGTGATGAACGCAGTGTTTTTTTCAGAAAAATCGAAAGAAAATCACACATTTTTTTTAATTCCTGTAAACTTATTGCTGAAATAAACAGCTATTTTCTCCCACCAATTCAACAAATGCCCAAGACCATATTAACTCAAAATAGCAAATGAAGAGAATATTTAGTCAATTTGAAACATCCAGATGGAATGTTATAAATGAAAAAAAGATGTCCATGACTGAACCTGAAACCAGCATTGGCAAAAAAAGCGATTTTCAGGCTGAATGAAAACTACTAACGTATAACAACTACTGAGATCAATTTGGATTAAAAATCATGTGTCACAAATATTATTTGATTTGATATATTTTCACATACTTTCAGTTTATAAAAGGGATACTGAAACACTAACACTATATATTTGTCAATGCATGAAATATAAAATACTACTACATGCCACATTTTTTGATAAAATATTCCTGAAGATCAAGTAACGTATTTATGATTCTTAGATTGAAGTAACTAATAATTTATTTAACATTGAAAACCAGCAAACGTGTTTGATGAAAATAAGGATGATATCATTGAAAATGACGTGAATAGGTCATTCAAATTGTTTTCCCGGAAATGGCTTTGTTGCATAAATTATTTACTTTTCATCAGAGTTTATCTGTCTGGAAATCTTTTCGCGTCGCAATTCTGTAATTATAAACTCATTTAAATGTAATATTAAAAAACTCATTTGATCCTTTTAAAGATAACTTGCAGCAGCTATATATGTTTTCACAGGGGGTGTGCCTAAACAAGCGTAGACAGTCCCAACAAAATTTTTTATGAGACATGAAACTAAATAAGTCTAAACAGTTTTGAAACCTCAATACAACAACAATCTCACTTAACCTAATGTTAATTTGTCCGTTGGTGCAAAAAAACACAAAAACTCGCTAAAAACAATGAAAGGTCTATATTTGCTAGCATCTCTTCTTTCAGCGACCTATATTATTGCCTCTCCATTACACCAATACATGATAGAATCCCGTAAAGCGCAGTCTGTAGCAACGTTGCTAGAAAAATTCTCCCCTTGTCAACTGACCATCATATCAAACCAAATAAACGGTCTTCGGATCATCACAGCTATCAAAATGCCTATTCAAATTTTCCTTCTTCCTTTCGAACATGGCAAGTCCAGCAAACCTTCTTTGCCAATATCCGTAAGACAACTACGGAATCTGACTTCTTACACAGTTTTTTACGGGCAACAATACATTGTGAAAACTTGGACCCCTGTGTGCAAACTTAATGCTATCTCATACGAAAGTATGTTCGGCCGACTTGAGTTTGAAGGATCTTTTTATTTTGCTGAGTTTTTTTCCACATTGGGTCCAGTGGGAATCCCATTTTCTAATCATTTAAAATCCCGTTCTGTTTTTGAATTTGAAAGCACCTACTACTTCTTCATTTTTCAAAATCGAGGGTTTGGATCAACTGCCCAAGTTCTTGAAACCCTAAGCACGAAACAAATGGATACCCATAAATTCTGGACACTCACCATCGTTCCTCCAGATGCAGGATACGTAAATGAGCAAATTTATCTCCCCCTGTGGTTTGTGACGCTGGTTCAAACAAATATCGTAGCTGGTCATTCGGCAGTTCATTTGGTGGACTTTCATGTCCGATTTCAAAACGACAGAATGATAGAGAATTGGTCAGATGATGGAGGAAATATCATGGATCTTATCAAGCTCAACATCAAAAAAAGCAGCCGCAATTTCAAATACCGTTTCCCGGAAACTTTACCAAGAGAGCTTGTTCGTCTGATAAATTCAAAATTGCTGTCGAGTCCCCTTGAATACCTGAAATTCAATTTCTTGCAAATTCTAAGCACTTCCGAAATAGTCTTTGCACTGTCCGTATCAGATGCAAACCTGTCATTCGAACATTCCGAATCCTTTATCAAAGAAGCCAAAAAAAATCTGGCATTCTGTAGACATGGCCTGTTTCATGAAACCATGAACAACAGAGATTTAAATTTTCCATTTCCTTTCCAGTTAGACGATGGTTTGTTCAGTTTTGTAACCTGCTCTGGAACAGAGGATGAAACCTACTCGTTCAAAATTTTACTCTCACCATTTCTCTGGCCCATCTGGTTTTGTATCCTGGGATTGGCAGGACTTATACTAGCTGTAATGACCATGCTCGTCAGACCGAAATTTCATTCCAGCATGGTTGCTTATCATGGAATTTCATTGCTTTTCGGAGGACTAGGCGCCGGAATTTTGGATATGAATGGATTGAAACCTAGAAAAATTAAAATTTTACTTCTCCTTTGGACAGCTGTAGGTATTTTGGTTGGCAATTTGTATCAAGGTAGATTGACGGAAACCCTAATTTTCCCTAGGCAGTATGAGAGCAACCTAACCCTAGAAGGCATGGTTCGCCGGAATTTCACATTGCTGTTGATCCCCGAGGCTACTTTGCAAACACAAGTATTTGAAAATGCAATCAAAAACAATGTTATCGATTCTTTGTTTTGGGACTATTCTAAGGGGTTGACCACCAAATTTTTTAGGAGAATGGTTCGCAGTTTCGTATTTAAATTTAAAACTGGGAAATCCTATAACGATCTTGTAAAAAACGTTTGCAAACAAAAGCTAAAGAATTGCGAAACTTGGAAAACTATATTTGCGGCAAAACCCTATATCCCCAGAATACCTGAGTTATTAAAATCAAGTGTAAATTCAAATATGTTGCTCAAAGAATTGTCACGCTGTGCTGCTAACAGTGCTTTTATCCACGACAGAAAGGAGATGATGAAAATTTTCAAACCCAAATTGCCTAAAGTGGTCTATTCATATCGGAGAGAATTCAAATTTGTACCTTTAGCGAATAATATTGTGGATGGTATTGAAATTTTTGCTTGCAAAGGTAATTTTGGAAACGCGGTCCATCCTTACATAAAAAAGTATCTGGAAAGTGGTTTGAGTGATATGTGGGAACGATTTGCCGGAATTTTGAAGTTTCGATGGACATCTATGAAAAAAAGCGAAAATGTAAATATTGTTACTCTGGATGGAAAATTTGTAGCAGTTATATTGACTTTTAGCGCGGCTTATGCCTTTTATATTATAGTCTTTGGTGCCGAAATTTTTCAATGTAAGAAAAATGTGAACAATAGTTACTGGTTTCAGCAATTTTTGCTTTTTTGTTCTCAGATGTACAGTAGCTGCGCGCATTTTTTCAAAAACTCTATAGATTAACCCTTTGCCCTGGTTTGGCATCATATGATGCCATACATTTAAAAGGCTCTCCCTTAGTTGGGCATCATATGATGCCACCTTTGATTCTAGGTGGCATCACTTCACACAGCACCACATCACAAAAACCATTGTCAATGTTATTCAAAGGCTTTGAATAACATTGACAATTGACAATGGTTTTTCAATGGGGCACAACCGAAGTCAATTGTTTTGGCTGGTTTTTCTGCCAGTTAACCTATCAGAATTTTACAAAATAGAATTTGGAATTTTTTTAGTTTTTCATGTCTTTTGTTCATAAATGCTATAAAAAATTCTGTGAGGTCAAATGGCAAATATTTTGATAGCAGTTTGACTTAGTATTTTGTCCATGTTAAAATTAGGATAGGGCATTTAACACACCAATTGAGAGATCATTTGGGGCTTCAAAACCCCCAGAATTCAACTTGCTTTGAGATCATTATCGCCCAAAAATTGACTAGTTTCTGTTTCAAAATTGACCATGGCAAAGGGTTAATGTTAAAAAAAAATTAATAATCAAATCTTGTGAATTCATTATTTGTAATGCAAATACTTTAAAAGTTTAGTTGTAGCTTGGAAGCGTTAGCGTCCTTTATATATATTAACTACCGTTTATCATCATCTTGATATTATTGGTCTAAGCCCGAAATTTTTCTATCACTTACCGTCCCTTTGGAAAAAAAAAATTCCGCTATTGTCATTAACATAATCGACACGTTATTTCGTCCGTGGGTACGGAGTTTCATGATAAAAATAAAACGATTTCAGTTCAAAGTTAATTTGCGATGACTTTTTTTCATGGTAACCCTTGTAACTATCATGTAATCGTTCAACCAAAGTAGTAAATTTAAAACATTTATGGAGAAGCATTATTTCTTGGGCATGGTGTTCGCTAATGGATTTGTTGATCGAATCAACAATGTTGATTTTTAGGTGATATACAAATACAGCGTTCGTTGCCAGATTTTTTTTGATAAAAATTTAGCACTTTGAACGGATTTTTTTAAAATATCACTGGCAAACATTTTCTTTTCGAAGACGATTTAAATCCAACTATTCACATCCTCAGAGGAAGACTTCTTCCATATTATATTAGGATTCCATAACGCTGAAACTATCTTGACTTCGAAAATGTGTACAGCTAACTGCAGCGTCATGTGAACGAAGAACAATAATATTATCAGCGATTTTTGCAAAGGGCTTTTTAAACTGGTTTATGCCGAAAGCACGGCTTGTATGGAAAATGGGGAGCGGCACGATAGCTATAAATATTTTTTATGTATTATTGCAGGGCTTTTTCAAATCACCGTATCTTCTTTTCATAGATAACTATCATTGTATACAATTAGACATTTTCAGAGATGTTGGTCTAATTGACTATTGCCAAAGGTCCACTGGCCTTTACCCGCATGGACACATGGACTCACTTTTAGGAGCTCAAATTCTAATTAGCCACATTTTCAGTGATCCACACATTTTTTGATGCACAGAAAGTGTCTACAGTGTGATAAAGCGAAAAGAATAACTTAATAATTAAAACTCTTTGAAGAATTCACATACTCTATAGACTTGCCTGGCTAGTTTTATTATTCCGAGAACGTTCCAAATTATGGCAGAACCATCTTGTTGCATGGATATCGAAATTAATATGTTAAGTTTTTTAAATTATTGCCCCCCTTGAAAGGACAGTGTTGATGAACGCCCGAGTAGTGGGATAGGATGAAGCAGGAGCAAAATTATATTAAATCATTTTAAACGTAGGCAATACAACATTGAAATTTTAGTGAAATTAATACAACCATCTTGTTTCGTTTATTAATTCCAACGATAACTTTTGTGTCTGGGTGATTTAAATCGTAGCCCAGGAGCATGTGTAGAAAAAATGGGAATTTTCCCCGCTTTAATCGTCAATAAGTTCGCAAAAAAATTACTTCATTTTTAAAACCTTATAACTTGGCTAATTTGAGAGTAAAACATTAGGGGTACACTCCCGATGCCGTGTAAAGTGGAACATTTCTAGGAGCGTAAATCTCCCAGCCAATCAGATCAGTAAGGAAAAGTTGGAAATCTGCTCTGATTGGCTGGGAGATTTACGCACGTAGAAATGTACGCCTTTACACGGCATCGGGTGTAACCTTATTGGCTACTTACTCCATCCAAACATTATTGTGTGTATGTTTCCATTTCTATCATATAGTTAGTATACTTATAGTTTCAGTTAGAAGTTTCAGACTCCGGTGAGATGAAGTATACTATGGTCACTATGGGATAGGCAGGCGTTTAACAGAGATCCGGTAAAGAGAGGATAAAAACGGGCCACAAGCTCTTGGAAGCAACGACTCAGCATGGCCATTCAAAGAGGGAACTGTGTCAGTGCTTTTGCCCCTATTCCATCTGATGACCTGATATTGGACTCAAGGAGCTATAGTTTCGTAATAAGCTGAGCACAGTATTTTCGGATCATAAAATGTGTCACTTTATCTTTGCACCAAACAAACGCATTGCCATATGTAACATAACGTGAAAAATCATATCTTTTTTTAATTGGACTGTAGAATGGAAAATAGTGAGAATGTGGTCGGTACAAAAAACGTTTTATTTACCACACATGTATAAGTAGTAACCCTATGAATCATATACAAATAATAATATCATTCATTGTAGGACATAACAAAAACAACAACAAAAAACAGGCCCACAAAAGAACTGAAAAAAGAAAAGGCACTCACATGCTTACAGATTATACAACAACTCCCGCAGTCCTGTATAAAACATTGTAACAAATCCAAAAAAAACAAAAAACTTAACGTCTAAGCCTATAGAAATGTCTCTTTTTTTCTTCCTATTTTCTCCCTTATACAAAACTTAATACTTTGTTCGCGTCGTGCAATACTTTTAATTTCCTCTCCCTCCCGTCTTAAATGTTGGATTTCGAAAATGACACCCGCAGATGGGCATTTTCCCGTAGCTGGAAATTGTGCATCTTTATCAAAGCTTCGCAGGCTCGCTCCAGGGACTCCAGTTCAACCAGCGCCATTTTCGCGTCTTTCCTACAATACATACAATTAGATCCCATAGTTAATACTTCCTACATATATTCATTCGATAGGGAATTAAAATGCGCATTCAAAAACTCACGGGAAGAATTTAAATTTGAGTAAATTAAACCCATTGGCGGCGAAATGTTGGAGCAACGTGTCTTGATTCACCGAGGCGGGTATGTTCGACAAATGGAGTGTATGGGAAGGAGGATAAATGTTTTGAAAGTTCTTCGAGTCGGGTTTTTTGAAACGATGAAGACTGGAGCCCGTGTAGTCCTTGGTCAACTCCTGTTTCCCTGCTTCGGACCCTTGGCTATCCCCCTCGGGGAAATCTCCCCGATGATTATTTGAATTCAGGGGCAATTGGACCGACGTGTGTTTGGAAAGTGTCACCCGCATCTGTTTCCCGTACAATCTCAGGCGATCCAGATATGTCATTGCTGGAAGAAAGGTATATATTTTCAGAATCTGCGAAGCGAAAAAATCTCTTTCTATTAGTAGAATGCAAAATTTTCGTACCGATTTGAGCCTGGGTAGGTTCACGCATTTGAACAAGTGCAGAGTCTTTTTTGTTGAACAAGATTTTCACCCGCATCACGTCTCCGTACACACCTAGCATAACATGAAGGATTTCGTAAGTGAGTTTTATCCGGTTTTTAATCAATTTAGAATCATTTTGAAGCGGAGAGAATTCTTTATCGAATGATACATGAATGGACTTTGCATGATCATTACATAGAAAGTTATGGCTAAATGGTAAACAGGGTAGTAAATTTCGCCCGCATGTTATTTGCTTTACGGATTCCCCCCATAAGTTTAGTTCCCCTACACAAACATTTGTATTCATCAGAAAGCGGAGGATATTGTGAATTCACTATACACATTTCTTTTTGCATTTTCAAACTGGGCTCCAAAATAATCATATTGATGAATAGACCAGGAAATGTAGATACAAAGAAAAAGTGATACATTTGAAACATGTAAGAACCCAATTTGAGAAAAATAGAGGGGAAACACATATAAAGCTATAAATACAAAAAAAAATCCCGCAGCACAAGTCGTAAATTGTATTCGTATACACACATTAGTAGTAGTATTGGACACAAAACACAGTAGTCCTCATGCAAACATAATCTCTCCCATGTCAAAACTGAAATTCTCACAAATCCTTATGAGAATTAACATGGCAAAAAAACACTTTCCCTTGGAAATTTTTGGGGAAATTGGGAAAATTTTGCTTTCCATTATCGAAAAACAAAAAACCCACTTCAACCAAAAATTCTCAACATTCTTATGGGAATTAACATGGCAAAATCAAACTATCGTCTGGTCCCCCCTTATCATGATTATGAAAATTGAATAGTGAATAGGGTCAATTTTTGACAGGGATTTCAATAGCGTTATTGAAAATGTTTGCACCAGAACTACTATAGTATATAGGGAGCGTGTGATATGGAAAATAGAGTGTAAATAGAAAGATGGAAAATAGATTTACCAAAGAGTGTAAAGAGTCCGTCAGGAGTGATGAGCTATATACGAATAGAGAATAAACAAAAGTGAAAATCAGACACATAATTAATTATTATCATTATCATTATGGAGTTTAGTTAGTAGTAGTTGCTAACTAACTAAACTATAGTCATTAAATTATTATTATTATTCACGACACAATCTTAAAAGTAGCCAACAACATACATACCCGCAGTCAGTAGTAATAGTTAGCAGAATAATAGCAAACAAGTAGCCAGCCCACAGAATCTCTCAAAAAAGCAGAAAAATATCTAAACTGGACACTATATTCGTACAAAAGTACATTCATTTTGAAGCTAAGAAAATTCTCTATCAAATACAAACAATGGTAGTGTCCTTCGATATATTACAAAAAACTGCGGATTCTATAGCCATGTGAGATTCTGCTAGGGCCACAAATATCCCAAAAAGTGAAAAAAAACATACCTCCTCATTCAAATTTGATACAAGTAGGACGGAACCAATTCCTCCGGAACTTCCATTTCCAGTTGCCAAGCCCATCACGTGGCCTTGCTGATGATGATGGAATACTGGATGATGTTGCTAAACCACAAATTCAAATACAAACATTTATTCCGAATCTCAGTGCAAAAATACCTCACAAAACAACATTTTTCTACCCAAAAATGATAGTGAATCATTATTACCTGTTGCTGTTGGGCGACAACAGCGGCAGCGGCCGCTGCTGCGGCTAAATGCGGCGAATGTGCTGAAAGGGACAGTTGAGAGTTGAGAGAAAGGGCAGCCGCCAAAGCGGAGGATGAGCCACCTCCTCCTCCTCCTGAAGAGGATGACCCGTGGCTCAAAGAATGGAAACCTTTAAAACCCCAAAAATGGTTAAAAAAAACTAAAATATCCATAACTTTCTATCCTTTGGTCGCAAAAAACCTTATGACCACTCATTGTGATGGTCAGAGTCAGAAGAAAATGCTCACCCTGTTGCTGACCCTGGATGAAAGGAGATTGACCCGGGAAAAGGGGAGAATGACCATGACCATGGAGTCCAAAAGAGTCGGCCAGATTGTCACCAGTGGGCAGCGAGGGGTTCGTATAATCTCGAGACTTGTCATTATTGTAGCGCACATTCAGAGTGGACAACTTGCTATACTCGATGCGCAGAGTGCAGCATCCATTGTAAATATTTTGACCGTCCAATGACTACATACAGACAAAAAAGTTAGTTGGTTGGTTAGCTACAATGGATCTTAATATAGTGTGACGACCAAGAGGATTGTAAAAAAAAACTTGCCAGTTTCGCAGCTTGAGCCATGACCACATCCGGATACTGGATCAAGGCTTGGAAGAAATTATTTTTCGTGAACGTCACGATCCGTAGAACTTTCCCAGTGCGTGAGAAAATGGAATGAAGCACGTCCAGAGTGACCGGATATAACATGCCTTCCACAATGACTCGCAACACGGTATTTGGACCGCCTGTATAAATGGAAATCCAAGTGGTTTAGACACACAAATAGACTCATTTTGAAGCCCAGAAAATTGCGATTCTAATGATTATTAGATACCTTGTGTGTCGTGACCTTGTGAGTTGTTAGAAGGCTGTAGAGCCAAGGCTGCCGTGCTATTTCCTGAGCAGTTGACCAGTGCTTGGGCTGCAGCCAGAGCCGCCTGTAAGTAGATAAGTATAATATGCATTCTGATGATTTATATATTATTCGAAAGCGCAGAAACTTCTGATTCTAATGAAAAAGAATGCGTACCTGTGCCGCTGAATTTGCATTGGAATGGGTCTGATCCGTTTTCAACTGCTTGTGAGTGCTAAACTGGACATAGACAGAGCGACCACGGAGCTGGGCAGCACAGTTTTGAAAATAGGAGACCATGGCTGCTGCTGCGTCTTCGTCCGCTAGTTCCAGAAATGATTGATTCTTACCCTGGAATATGAAAAACCCAAATGAGCATCTAATTGTAGTGAAAATGAGTGGTCAGTCACTCCATTGCGATCAATTTACCTTTAAGACGAGCACATTGGAAACTTTGCCAAACGGGATGCCCAAATGGACAATTTCTGTCTCGGTCACATCACTGGGGATGTTTCGAATGTGGACAACACGACTCCGGCGATTCCCTTCATTGTTATTATTATTATTATTGTTAGTGGCAGTCCCGTTGTTATTATTATTGTGTCCATTATTTGTGGTATCTGCCAATATTGGACTGCTGTTATTCTCCTCAGTAAGCCCGGGTTCCAATTTCACCTGAAAACGGGCAAAAAACAGATATTCTACAGACCTTGACCTTGACTTGTCAATCACAATACGGCTTTTTTTCTAAATGCGGTAACTTTGTAAAAAATGGAGCAAATTTGTTCATTTAGATATCAAAAGATGTGGAATTTCCTGGAGAATAGGATAAGAGACATACCTTTTTATTCTGATTGTTCTGGATCTCTGGAAGATCGACAGAAGAGTCGCCATTGTTGGCACAATGTTGTTCTGTGTCCATGATGAGCTGCTCCATGGTTGTTTGTTAGAAGAGGAGAGAAAATAATGGACACAAGTGAAGAAAAAACAATGAAAGTCAGTGGACAGCTAAAAGTTATAGGCAGGCAGTTAGGCAGAGAGGAGAATGGAAAAAAAGGGGGAAAAGATTTGGTTAAAATTGTGAAAACTTTTGAGACTCTCTACTTCTCCTTACTCAAACATATTTCAGAATGAATGAACTGAACTGATCAACAGGCTTTTCTCATGGCGTTGTTTTTTTCTACACTACCGCATTCCCACTTTTAACGCCTCATACATTCATTCTTTACAAAAAACTGGACAATATTAATTCAAAACAAAATAAAACTGATAAAAATCTAATTGTCAAGAAAAAATTGAAATATTGTGTCAATTTACCTAAAAATCATGGTTTTACGTAAAAACCAACAAAATATTTTGTAATTTTAAAAAAGATGGTATATACAGTTTACGGTTAAAGGGTTGCACTTGCAGATGCGCACAGCTCATCTTTAGAGTCCATTCTGAGTATGACGATACAAATGCCGTGGGAAACCCAATGCATTATATTTCCCGGTATATGGAATAGACTATACAGAGATGATTCATATGGGTGCCACAAAATAGGTATTTCACCCCAATTACTTAATTTGTCTTTTTAGAGGATTTTTAAACACGAAATTTTAAAACGAAATCAATTTTAAATGAAAACAACTATTGATTTTCCGACTTTATAAGAATGTGAGCAAAAACGAAATAAATTTAATTTACTGGGAGGAATTTCAATTCGTTGCCACCCATATATTTGGCCAGTGTTCCCAGAAATCTCAGATTTGACATTTGGGTTAAAAAAATGACCAAGATTTACAATTTGGCGAAACGAAACTACTGCATTTTAAGAGATTCAATATATCTGAAATTTCAAGCAATTTTCAATCCAACAATTACTAAAATGTGTATGAATCGTATGCTTTTCTTACCTTGTTAGAATCAATTTCACTCAAAATGGGCTGATCCACTTCAATACTACAATTGGGCCGTTTCATAATAGTAAACTTGAACTCTCATAATTTATGAAGGCAATAATAATGCAAAATGACCAAAAACTAAGGCTTTATTAATTACTCGATAAAACAAAAAACAAAAACGCACGACTCCGCACAACATTCCGCTCCTGAATGAAATGCAACCAGTGGAATTACAAATTCTCGCTCAAAAAACACTCAATGGGCCCCAAAAAAACGGGCACAACTTCCAAATTAATGCTCACAAATTCATTATCTTGCATTCATTTTGAAGCCTGGACAAAACTGATTCCATTGCAAATACATGATAAACACATTATTAAAAAAATACTGGACGGATATAGTAGATTAATAAATTAACAAGACAATTTAGGCAAAACTGAAATCCTTGGGGAATTCATACAACTCATGAATTTTTTCAACAGCCCCACCGTTAACTTTGTAGTTGACTTTGAATTTAAACTTGAGCACCGCTTTCGAAGAATTGGTCACCACAATTTTTTGGGTGACAATTACTCCAGGGGGACTTAGATTTGTCCCTGAAGGGGGCTCTAGACTCAATTGTAACGTTTTGGGCACGGCCACTTGAAATACGAAATCAGAAATTGTCATAAAAGTGTCCACACCTGGAAAACAAATAGATATTCATTAGAATCAAAATTTCATGGGCTACAAAATGAATGGTAGTAGTTAATATATACTTTTGGATCCAGCCCGGACTTGGAGGACCAAAGTGGAGGAATTGGAATATGCTAATAGAGGAAGCAATATCACCCAAACAAAGTCATCTTCATAGGCTACGACTGGGGTTCCGAATTCGGACATTATATGTCCATTCCGTTCACTGAGCCGGGTATTTTTCGTATTCCAATCTAGTGCGAAGAAGTCGAAATCAAAATATTCTCCGGGAATCAGTTCGAATCGGCCTACTCCCTTTGTGGATGAGCCTAAGAGATGAAAAAATAAGATTTTGTAAACAAAACTACATTTTTAGGGAAAAAACTCTACTTTTCCTATACACATACCAAGAATAGATTCCTCTGGGGCGCCGAAAAGGTCAAACAAATCGGAATTTTTGGCATCACCTCCCTGGGAATCAAAAATGTTACCAGAATTTGAAACTTGGTGAGTGGATTCATATACAATGTCATGCTCCCCCGGATCCATTCCCCCCAGGAGGTCCAGAAGGGCATTGGAATCATCTGCCCCTTTAATTACTCCGCTACTATTGGAATCGCCTCCGAAAAGTAGATCCTGTTGGTCCTCCAGTGATTTACCCCCATTTTTTTCATCCCCATCGGGGGAAATTACTTCTTTGGGGATGGGAGGCATTTTTTCTAGCAGGGGTCCCCTTAGATGATCAAATTGTCTGCACAGGGCTCCGAATTCCAAAGCCCGTTGTTGCAAATCCACATTCAAATGGGAACAGAAGCCGTCCACAATCGACCGGATTCGGGGCAAACTTGGTTCAATCCGGGTGGACAGTTTTTCAAGACTTTGAAGGCAATATTGTCTGCAAAGGGGAATAACTTTGTAATATTTCGGAGTAACGAGTAAAATAATGATTTTTTTTCCATCAAATAGAGAATTTTCTTAGCTTTCAAATGAATAGTATTAGAATGCAAACCCGCCTCAACTTTCTTGGTTACAGAGACAAAACCGCAAAGGAAAATTGAAAATTTGAATAATAAGAGGATACTGTGTAGAATTTCACACGTAACTTTAGTTACATTGGTTAGAAATGGTTTACATTTTTTCCAAATGATACAGAATTTTTAGGGCTCCAAAACGAGCACATACCTGGTGACAATGGAGACATGCGGACTCCACAAAATTCGTTGAAAAAGGTCCAAAACCTCATTTTCAGGGATCTCAGGGTTGGTCAACACTTCCCCATATTCCCCAATGGTCCAGCATGAGACTTGGACCAACGGTTGGAAATCTTCCAAATTCTTGAGTCCACTCAATCCTTCCCATAGCACTCGGACAGCATCCCTTTGGATTTCTGGGGAATCGGAAATGAGCTGCAGAAGACAACTGACCACGTCTTCTCGGACATAGTTGCCCGTGGCTTTTAGAATGTCGAACAGCGTCTGAAATTGCCATTCTGGTCCTGGAGAATATCTGAAAACGGGAAAAAACAATTTGAGATTGAAATATGATGAAACTTTGAGAAAAAGTGTTGGTTTTATACTCATTTTGTAGAGAATTGAATTTTCTATCGATTGATACCAACTAGGTCACAAAAGGACTTATAATTTTAAAGTTACAACTACGGCAAGATAGCTTTTTTTGACAGTTTGTTGCTGTAAACTCTAGCTCCCGAACTATAAGACCGAATTTCATACAATATGGATCAAAAGATAGAAAATTAAATGCTCTACAAAATGAGCACAAAATTAGCCCAAAACCTTGATATTCAACAAAGTTACATCATATTCTATTAAAATTGAAGACCAGTGATGGGATTTCCCATTGATAAATGATGTACCTTTGGACCACGGAGACCAAATTGGACGCACACACAGTCTTCAACTCAGGTTCAGAGCGGCCCAAGAAGTTCAGCAACTCTGTGGCCATGAGGTCCAAATTTTGCGAATTGACCAATGAAAAACACAGGGCCATAGCACTTCGTCGAATGCTCACATCCGGATCCTTGAGACAGTCCACTACAGTTGACCGATGTCTTTGCACGGCATTTGTATCCATGGTCACAGTCTTTTGCAGAGTGGTCAATGCCACATATCTGTATGGCAAAAAAATACATCAATTTACCTCAAAACTGAAAAAACTACAAGTATTCCAAATTTTCCAAAATTCTTCATAACTTTGGACTCGTTGGTCACAAAAACTTGATCTCGCATTCATTCGAAAGCTAGAAAACTGAGAATTGGGGAAATACCTGATATTTTTGTCGGAATTCAGAAGGAATCGTCCCAAAATGTTGACAGCCAAAACTCGGAGTCCAGACTCGGACTCCACATCCATGATGGCATGCACAGTTTCATAAAGAATGGCATTGCCCACATTTTTGCTGGTCTCCGTATTAGTGGCCACTTGAGCGAGAAGATCGTTCATAGCTTCGGCTGCTTCGGGGTCATTTCGACCCAAAACTCGGAGCAGTCGGAGTAACTTGACTTGCAAGAATGGGTCCGAAACGCCTGAAACATCGTGTTCTAAAAAACAAGAGAAAAGTTTGACATTTATGTTCGACAATATAGAATTACAGAATAAATGCGGATTGGAAAATTGGAAAACCCGAAAAAAGTGGGCTGTGGATTCAAAATCTAAAGCAATACAATACTTCCTCATTTGAATTCTAAGACACGAAAAACTAAAAATGCCATTAAACTTGGAAATCCCCCAATTCCAGAAAACTAGCAAAGAGGATTTCAGGATTTTTCTCGAAACCGAACGGAAATCTTACCCGGACTATATCCCGACAAAATGAGCGTCTTCATAGTGCGCACCAGAGTAGGAATCATCTTTTTGAAATAGTTATACGAGTCGGGCGACAAGATGCACATCTCAGTGACCAAAGTGACCGCTGTGATCAAAATTGCATGATTTTTCTCACCCAACAGGGTGCGACAGGCGGGCAAAAACATTTCTATAAGTTCGGGCACTTTTCGCACAATCCGATATGCACACAGGGCCGCTTTCTTGCGCAAATACGCATTGCTGGACTTGAGTAGTCGCTCCACTTCGGGGGCCAAATCCCGACACATTTCACAGGACGCTATGGAACCTACGAAAGCAATTTAATAAAAACCATAGTATTCATTAGAATCCCCGAAAAATTCTCTACAAAACCCGCTTATTCGCTTACGAAATAAATCAATTTAATTCTGTTTCTTTCGCCACACAAAATCTTTAAGTATGTGTGTCCGAGTTTTTGAGCAGCGGACCCAAAATCCATATTTCCGACTCCGGGCAAACATTTTACAGCGCATTTTTTGGGCTACTTTTCAAAATCTTTACCTAAAGTGCAAAGGGCGAGCCCCACGACAAATTGGGAAGAGCCGGTCAAGTCATTCTTCAGTATATTTGTGATGAGCAAATGCGTGTCTTTTTGTTCGTCCAGAAGCAACATGGCGCCCAAATATCCGATCCGTTTGTCCGTAAATCGGGGACTTGCAATCAGTTTGAGACACTCCATTTGTCCAAAATGGGCAGGATAGCCCAACATGTGGATATATAAGAGTTTGGCCACTGACCGGCATCGCCACACCGTATCTTCTTCCCGAAAAATGTTCCGGATGTTGGCACACTCCCGATTGACAACTTCCCGCTCTTCGGCAGCCGTCCGAGCACTTCGAATCATTCGAATCAAGTCTCGGAGTCGAAGTGGGGCGGGCATTTTTACCCTTTCAACGGCATCGTTGAAAACCTGGGGAAAAAGGGGAAGAATTAGCCCAAAATGTGAGAAAATACAGCAATGAAGCTGAAGAGTTTACCTGTTTTAACGTATTTGCTACCTCCATGTTTCCGTATATGAGAAATTGTATATGATTCAAACTGATTTTTTTAGCAAAATGAGGATATTTGCGAAAATGTGTGTGAGTGTGAGTGAATGTGTCAGTCGAATATTTGACAAAATGTGGATTCAAAATTGCCGCCCTATTCTATTCTGATGGTAGCATAGGAATAGTAAAAATTTTGGCGCATGCAAAAATATTTGGCTTAGTGGGCTTCTATTCCCAGTCACAGTGCAAAAACGAATTACCTAACTATTTACTTATCCTGCTTAAAAAGTGGAATTTTCGTTGCAATTTCTTTAATCTATTTCACAAAATTGAAAAAATATGCATTTGATTTTATACTGATTTGGTCATAATTTATTTCAAATATGATTGCCAATTATTATAGGCGTAAACTTGTTTCGAGACAAAAAGTCGTTCGGTCTGTCTGTCCGTCCGTCTGTCAACGTACATAAATAAATAATATGGAGAGAAAAAATACTTGAAATTTTTATTATTTTCCTTTCGCAAATGCTTGTTGATTGCGAAAAAAGTTTCTAAATAAATTAGTATATTCAGTATCCTTATAATTGAAAAGATAATCATAGAGGGCACCCAGGTCCGTCACAGCAGGCGTCTTCTTCTTCGCCGCAGAGTCATCATAGTCATCGGCAAAAGCCTCAATGTCCAGTTTCCCGTAATCGGACACATCTTTGCACGAAATCGCTGTATTTCTACTCAAAAATCGGATATTTTCAAAAAAAAATCCTAGTATCCACTAAACATTCACATTCCCTATTTTGATTTGTTACCGCCTTGACGCTGTCCGGTAGGGATCCCTGGAAATATGCTTCATATTGGAGTTGTCGCAAATAATGTCGGCAATCCCGCGCTTTCGGATCGTTTTCAATTGCCTATCTGTCAAAACACCTTCGTGAGTGAAAAAAAACCGATCCCCATCTTTTAGTGCCCGAAATTGGATTCCCTACAGACAATTATAGTCAATTAGATATTGAGCAATTAAATGAATAATTGGCAATTTGGGTAGATTACTTTGATCCAATGGAATGTGGGGCCACTAAGTGCATTTTTGATGGGGATTTCCGAAAGTCCTCCCGTGAACAAATCTATATCTAGCGGAGTATCATATGTGGCCGCCAGACGGGCCCAACTATCATTGCGCATTTCGCGAGGAGGATCGGCCCAAGTTGTCAATGGCTTCAGTCTGGCTAGTTTTCGGTATTCATTGTATGGCGGGATCCCGTGGTCTCGGCCCCGCTAAACAAGAATATAAAGTAGATGAGTTTTTAGTATTTGAGCTCAATAATGAGTTAATAGGGTTAGGGTTTATAGATAATATGGGGGCGGACCAAAACATTTCGGGCCATCAAGTCCTCCCCGAATTTGTCGCCGGGTTTACGCAACAGCAGGTTGGTCACTGCAGACGTGATGAATGGGTCGAATTGTCGACAATTTTGCATGAAGAGGCCACCCAGAATGAGATTGTAGCCATCTCCATTGTTTGCTTCCATCTACACAGGGAATATAACTTATTGTTTTTAAAGTTCAAAAATGCTAATAGACTAAAATTGTATTGTATATATACATGCAATGAAAATGTAAAAAATTGACAACTATTGAAATTATTAAACTACTATTAAAAACGTAGACACATAATTTTGGGGAGAAATAAGAATTGAAAAAAAGTGTACCTGTTCACTCCTCTGAAAATTGTCGGACAACTCATAGGATCCAACTTTTTTGCCTTTTCTGAACAAGTCTATGACGCCAATCAATAAGGCATGTCCGAATCGATATGCAGCTGTAGCAAATTCGGTGGAAATCACTGGCCGGGTAGTCGGTTTATACGTTGACCGTTTCGGGAATTCGGGCAACTCCAGTTTAAATCTAATGTGCTCAAGTTTTTTTGTAAGAAATGTAATCTTATCTCTCAAAAATGTAGCTAGTGAAAATTTAAAATTAATTTCTCAACTGAAAGGATTTTGAATGTATTTGAGAATGATGTTTTGGGTTTAAAATCTAAGGAAAACTTTTTTTACTGTTTTGAAAACATATTCTAAAAGAAATGCACTATTTGTGTACTATATCATTGCTGTGAACACTATAAACTAAAAATTGCTACTGCTTATTTAGAATCAATTTTTTAAAAATATTTCAGCCACTAGAATCTATGAATTTTGCTTTTTAAAACCAAGAATCTAGAAAAATCTTTTAATGACTATTAAGCTAAATTTTCAATTCTTTTAAGGTAAATTTCCACTATTTAGAATACAGTAGGCTTTATAGAATGCAGTTTTTCAAACATACGAGGGAAATTTTATAAATGCGCAGATGTTTTACTTCTAATGAAAATTTCCTGAAATCCAACTCGAATATATGTAAGGATGAGTGTAAATTTGTTATTTTTTAAAAAAGTGTCACCTTTGCATCGCTTTTTTGCCAAAGACGATGGGGAGAAATTCGGAAAAGACAACATTCTGCCACTGAGCGACAACTATTTTACGAGCCACTTGATACAACTTCTCGTCACTCCATTTTCGAAATTTTTTTAACAACAAACGGGCCACTCGGTTGTGTTCTCGAAAGAAAACTGCAAAAAATTTCATTAAAAAAATTGTAAAACTACAAATTTCTCTACATTCTGGAGCATGTGTTGTGAAATTTAGTGCTCAAGATTTCTAAGCACTGAATAAGTTGATTTTAAACATTTTTAACCACAAAAAATTGCAAATTAAATGTTTAACATTTTGAAGCAGTGTAAAATTTGATGCTAAATATTAGGAAATTGTCAAAAAATTCATGTTAAAGATTTTGAAGCATAAAATATAAATTTTATAAATTTGGTAACTCACGATTGTGAAATGAGGCCAACGAAGGATTCTCATTGACCCTATTGTCTCCCCCTATGTAGGTGCCTGTGTATGTGATATTATATCCCACTATTTTCTCTATTTCCGCCACAGGCGGCATTAGATTAAAATTCCCCTTTCTGGACCTCAAAAGTCCTGAAAAAAATGTTAGAACAAAAAACATTAAAAGAAAAACAAATTTTACTCAAATAGTATTTCCATAAATTCGAAAATTGCAAGTAGTTGTGGTGACCTTTTCTAAAA